>JACCDH010578809.1_pt1 | contig 29794 bp, 31 predicted proteins | sample 7442481 | NCBI WGS metagenome assembly JACCDH01 (sample SAMN15323433, study PRJNA562643) | freshwater metagenome | isolation source: river surface water | place: USA:Blue River Watershed | collected 2017-08-15
ATAACTTGATGATTGAATCAAACATAATTCACGCAGCTTATCTAAATAAAGTTACTAAGTTGTTGTTTCTAGGATCTTCTTGTATTTATCCTAAGATGGCACCACAGCCATTAAAGGAAGAGTATTTATTAAGTGGTTATTTGGAGGCAACTAATCAACCCTATGCAATTGCTAAAATTGCTGGGATTGAAATGTGTGATAGTTATAGAGTACAGTATGGTTGTAATTTTATTTCCGCTATGCCTACTAATTTGTATGGCACGAATGACAATTACCATCCAGAAAACTCTCACGTACTTCCTGCTTTAATCAGAAGAATTGTTTTAGCTAAAAAAAATAATGAACCCAATGTGTCTATTTGGGGTACTGGAACACCTAGAAGAGAATTTTTACATGTAGATGATTTAGCTGATGCTTGTTATTTTTTATTACAGAAGTATAATGAACAAGGATTAGTGAATATTGGGTGTGGTACTGATGTTTCAATAAAAGAATTAGCAGAATTAATTGTTGCTGAGGTAGGATACAAAGGAAAACTTGTATTTGATACTACAAAACCTGATGGAACTCCTAGGAAGTTAATGGATACTAGCAAGATTAATTCTTTAGGATGGCAAGCACAAATCGATTTGAAAGTTGGTATCAGTAAAACTGTATTTGAATATAAAAATTTCAATAATGATATTAGATAAAAAAATTGCAATAATTGGGCTTGGCTATGTCGGCTTACCTTTAGCGATTGAATTTGGCAAAAAATTTAGAACTGTAGGTTTTGATATAAATGAGCATAGAATTAAAGAATTAATCTCTGGTATAGACCGAACTCATGAAGCTGATCTAGAACAGCTTCATGCTGCAACAAACAAAACTTTGAATGATAAGAACATTGGTCTGTCTTTTACATCAATTGTAAGCGAATTAAATATTTGTAATGTTTTTATTGTTACGGTTCCAACTCCAATTGATCAATTTAAAGCTCCAGATCTCACTCCTTTATTAAAGGCCTCAAAAATGTTAGGGAGTATTTTAAAAAAAGGAGATATAGTTATTTATGAGAGTACTGTTTATCCAGGTTGTACAGAGGAAGAATGTGTACCTGTATTAGAGATGGAAAGTGGATTAAAATTTAACATTGATTTTTTTTGCGGATATTCTCCGGAAAGAATTAATCCAGGAGACAAAATAAATACACTAACTAAAATAAAAAAAGTAACATCTGGTTCAACAGATGAAATAGCGGACATAATTGATAGTTTATATTCAAGTATTATTACAGCTGGTACTCATAAAGCGCCTAGTTTAAAAGTTGCTGAAGCCTCTAAGGCAATTGAAAATGCACAAAGAGATGTAAATATTTCTTTTATTAACGAATTGGCTTTAATTTTTGATAGAATGGGTATTGATACAAATGATGTTTTAGAAGCAGCTGGAACTAAATGGAATTTTTTACAATATAAACCAGGGTTAGTAGGAGGTCATTGCATTGGAGTTGATCCATATTATTTAGCACATAAAGCGCAATCATTAGGTTATCATCCACAGGTTATTTTAAGTGGAAGAAGAGTAAATGACAACATGGGAATGTTTGTTGCAAATAAAGTGGTAAAGTTATTAATTCAAAAAGGTAAAAAAATTAAAGGTGCTAAAATATTAGTTTTGGGTATAACATTTAAGGAAAACTGTCCAGATATTAGAAATTCAAAAGTAATTGATATCTACAATGAATTTGTTCAATTTGGATTAAATATTGAAATTTTCGATCCATATGCAAATCCCAAAGAAGTGATGCATGAGTATGGAATAACTACAACCACTCAATTGTCAAAATATGACGGAATTGTATTAGCAGTATCACATAAGGATTTTTTAAATCTTGATTATAACGAATTAAAATTAGATAGTACGTCTATAATTTTTGATATCAAAGCTGTATTAGAAAGAGACATTGTAGATGCAAGGTTGTAAATAATTAATTAGATAAATATTAATAAAAGTAAAATGTTAAATAATAAATCAATTTTAATTACAGGGGGAACTGGATCATTAGGAAAAGCCCTAACTGGGCATATACTTAAATATCATCCCAAAATTAAAAAACTAGTAATATTATCAAGAGATGAGCAGAAGCAGTTTCAGATGGCGCAAGAATATTCTGAAAAATTGTATCCTCAAGTTAGATATTTACTAGGTGATGTTAGAGATAAAGAAAGGTTGGTTAGAGCTTTTCAAGGAATTGATATAGTAATTCATGCAGCTGCAATGAAACATGTGCATCTTGCAGAATATAATCCTGATGAGTGTATCAAAACAAATATTGGTGGGGCTCAAAATGTCATTCATGCAGCATTACAAACCAGTGTAAGAAATGTTGTTGCATTGTCTACAGATAAAGCCTGTGCTCCTATAAATTTATATGGTGCTACAAAATTAACTTCTGACAAATTGTTTGTTGCAGCAAATAATATAAAAGGTGCAAATCCAATTAAATTTTCTGTTGTACGTTATGGAAATGTTATGGGGTCAAATGGATCAGTAATACCCTTCTTCATAAAGAAAAGAGAAGAAGGAAAAATCCCAATCACTGATCCAACAATGACAAGATTTAATATTTCATTACAAGGTGGTGTTGATATGGTGATGCATGCAATTGAACATTCATGGGGTGGAGAAATATTTATTCCTAAAATACCATCATATAAAATAACCGATGTTGCTAAAGCAGTTGCTCCAAATGCTGAAATTGAAATTATAGGAATACGACCAGGTGAAAAAATTCATGAAGAAATGATAACAACTTCTGATGCATTTCATACATATGATTTAGGAAAATATTATACCATATTGCCATCAGTTCCTACTTTTAGCATTAGTGAATTTATTTCAACTTTTAATGCTAGTAAAGTACCTATAGGGTTTAATTATGATTCAGGAAGTAATTCAGAATGGGAAACAGTAGAAAGTTTAAAAATGTTAATAAAAGAACACGTAGATTCTAATTTTAAATAAATGATTAGTAGCAAAATTCCATATGGTCGTCAAAATATAACTCAAGAAGATATTGATGTTGTAATTGAAGCGTTGCAGTCAGATTTTTTAACACAGGGACCAACAATTAGTGAATTTGAGTCTAGGTTTGCAAATTATGTTGATGCTAAATATGCCATTGCTGTTACAAATGGCACTGCTGCATTACATTTAAGTGCTTTGGCTTTGTCAGTAAAACCTGGTGATAAAGTTATAACTTCCAGTTTAACTTTTGCAGCATCAGCAAACTGCATTAAATATTGTGGAGGAGATGTTCATTTTATAGATATTGATCCGAATACCTATTTAATTGATTTAGATAAGGTTGAGAATTTATTAAAAAGTGTTCCAAAGGGAACTTATACAGGTATTATTCCAGTTGATTTTGCAGGAAGGCCTGTAAATTTGGAAAGATGTAAAAAATTAGCTGATGAATATGGACTTTGGATCATTGAAGATGCATGTCATGCACCAGGTGCAAGTTTTGTAGATTCAAATGGAACAGCACAAAAATCAGGAAATGGATCATTTGCAGATCTTGCAATTTTTTCTTTTCATCCAGTTAAACATATTGCAACAGGTGAAGGAGGAATGATCACTACGAATGATGAAAAGCTATACAAGAAATTGCTTACATTAAGAACACATGGAATTACACGTGAACCTTTAAATTTTAAAAACTCCATTCTAGAAGCAGGGGGTAATGTTAATGATACCATTTATCCTGGCTGGTACATGGAAATGCAAGATTTAGGATATAATTATAGAATAACAGATTTTCAATGTGCATTAGGAATTAGTCAATTACAAAGAGCAGATGAAGGGCTAAAAAACAGAATAGCTATTGCAAAAAAATATGATCTAGCTTTTCAAAATAATCAAAATGTTAAAAGTACTGCTTTAGAAATTGACACAAAGTTTATCGATAAACACGCTTATCATTTATATATTTTATTAGTAGAAGACAGACTTGGGTTATATAATTACTTAAAAGCAAATGGAATTTTTGCACAAATTCATTACTATCCAGTACACCTAATGCCTTATTATAGAAATCTTGGTTGGAAAGAAAGTGACTTACCATTTGTAGAAACTTATTATCAAAAATGTATAAGCCTTCCAATGTATCCAACATTAACAAATGATGAGCAGGAATATGTAATTAATGCTGTTTTAAACTATTATAAAGAATCATAATCGATAATGGTTAATAAATTAATTTTAGGTACTGTTCAATTTGGATTAGAATACGGCATTAATAATATAAATGGGAAGCCTGAAAAAGAAACGGTATTTGAAATTCTTTCATATGCCTATAATAATGGAATTAAATATTTAGATACAGCCGAGTTATATGGAGATGCTCATAATTTGATTGGTGAATTTCATAAATCAAATCCAACCCAAAAATTCAACATAATAACTAAATTTCCTCATGAATTTGAAGATAGTATAGAAAAAAAAATAAATACTTATTTAATTCAATTAAATATTGACCAAATACATGCTATTTTGTTTCATTCTTTTGATTCATATTTGAAACATAAGGATCAATTAAAAAACATAGTTCAATTAAAAGATAAAGGTGTAAAATATATAGGCGTTTCAGTTTACACAAATGAGCAAATGGATGAAGTTATTGATGACTTAAATATTGAAATCATTCAAATTCCATTCAATCTTTTTGATAATTTAAATCAAAGAGGGGAATTATTAAAAAAAGCTAAAGAAAAAAATAAAATTATACATACTAGGTCTGCATTTTTACAAGGATTATTTTTTATGAAAAAAAACAATCCTAATATCATTAGATCTAAACTAGAAAAGGAGTTAGATATCATTTCAGAAATTTCATTAAAATCTTGTATATCTATTGGGTCTATTGCATTAAACTATTGTCTATTGCAAAATAATATTGATGGTGTTTTAATAGGTGTTGATTCTTTATTACAACTAAAGGAAAACATAGCTTTTACAGAAACTAAAATTAGCAATCAATATATCAAAGAAATTGAAAAAATTAATATTCAAAATGTTAATATTTTAAATCCTTCATTGTGGAAATCACTTGCTTAAAACAAAATGAAAAAATATTCTAAAGGAGCTTTAAATAAATATCGATAATCTATTATTTTATAAATATTTAAAAATATTTTATGAGAACAGGACAAGATTTATATAAAAAGGCAAAAACTTTAATTCCCGGAGGAACAATGTTGCTTTCAAAGCGACCTGAAATGTTTTTACCAGATAATTGGCCATCCTATTTTTCAAGAGCAAAAGGTTGTAAAATCTGGGATCTTGATAATAATGAACTTTTGGATATGTCTATAATGGGTATAGGGACAAATACATTAGGTTATGGGTATGATGATGTAGATAATGCAGTTTTAGAAACAGTGAAAAAGGGGAATATGAGTACATTGTCTTGCCCCGAGGAAGTTTACTTGGCCGAAAAATTAGTAGAAATGAATCCATGGGCTGACATGGTAAGATTTGCTAGGAGTGGTGGTGAAGCAAATTCAATTGCAATTAGAATTGCTAGGGCAGCAAGTGGTAAAGATAAAGTTGCAATTTGTGGATATCATGGTTGGCATGATTGGTATTTGTCTGCAAATCATAATGCTGGAGATACTTTATCAGGACACTTATTACCGGGTTTAAATCCTTTGGGAGTTCCTAAAGCATTAAAAGATACAGTACTTCCATTCCATTATAATAATTTTGAAGAATTATTAGATTTAGTTGAAAATCATGATATTGGTGTAATTAAAATGGAGGTTATCAGAAGTTTTGGACCAGAAGATAATTTTTTACAAAAAGTAAGAGATTTAGCAACCCGAAAAAATATAGTATTAGTTTTTGACGAGTGTACTTCTGGTTTCAGAGAAACATTTGGAGGAATATTTAATAAATATGGTGTTGAGCCAGATATGGCTATGTTTGGTAAAACAATTGGTAATGGATATGCACTAACAGCAGTTGTTGGAAAAAAATCTGTTATGGAGGCTGCACAAACATCATTTATTAGTAGTACATTCTGGACGGAAAGAATTGGTCCAACTGCTGCATTGGCTACCCTTAAAGTAATGGAAGACATCAAGTCATGGGAAACAATTACCACAAAAGGAAAAAAAGTTCAAGAAGGTTGGAAAACTTTAGCATTAAGAAATGGCATAGAAATTGATGTTGCAGGAATTCCTGCTTTAAGTACCTATTCATTTAAATCAGAGCGTGCATTAGCTTATAAAACACTCGTTACCCAAGAGATGTTAAAAAAGAATATTTTAGCAAGTACAAACTTTTATGCATCAATTGCCCATGAAGATGAATTTATTGACAGATACTTTGAAGAACTTGATAAAGTTTTTTCTATCATTAGGAAATGCGAAAATCAAGAATTGAAAATTGAAAGCCTTTTAGAAGGACCAATTTGCCATTCTGGGTTTAAACGTTTGAATTAGCAACATAATTTTATTTTACTACTAATAGTAACTAAATAAAATTATTTTGACGTATTATAATTTAATTATCGTCAGTTTATTTAAAAATAATGTAATCATATAATATTATACTTAATAATATGTTGAAGAATTTAGCAATTATACAGGCAAGAATGAGTTCTACTAGGCTACCAGGTAAAGTGTTACTTCCTTTATCAGACAAACCAGTATTGGAACATGTCATCCAAAGAGTTAGGAATTGCAAGTTAGTAGACAAAGTAGTTGTTGCTACTACTGTTCACAATTCTGATGATATCATTGAAGATTGGTGTAAAAAAAACAATTTTGAATATTACAGAGGTAGCTTAGAGGATGTTTTGGATAGATTCTATAAAGTAGCAAGTCAATTTAAAGCAGAAAATATACTTAGAATCACTGCCGACTGCCCTGTCATTGATTCAGGTATTATAGATGAGGTTATTGAAAAATATCATGAAGGAAATTTTGATTTCTATGGATTATCAGGAGAATTTCCTGATGGACTAGATTGTACTATGTTTTCATTTAAGGCATTGGAAACTGCTTGGAAAAATTCAAAATTGCAATCAGAGAGAGAACATGTTGGCCCTTATATGGTAAATCATCCAGAGTTATTTGCAATTGGGGGTTATGAGAAATTTGAAAATCTTGGTCACCTAAGGTTAACTTTGGATGATCCAAGGGATTATCAATTATTATCTACCATTTTCAAAAAACTTTATGACATAGATAATTTTTTTAATCATGAAATGATTATTCATTTATTAAATGAATCACCAGAATTATTAAAAATTAACAGTGAAATTATTAGAAATGAGGGATATGCAAAATCAATCTTGAATGACAAACTATGTTAATATCTAATTTACATGAAAACAAGAAAATGTCTCGATGAAGAAATCCCGGAATTAGACACTGCAGTTACACTTTCAGTATATACCAAGGTCCCCTTTAAATGGATTCTTATAGATACTGAAACATTAGATGTTTATAAAGGATCCAATAATTCAGAAATTGGTAAGCAGTGGACAAAAATTAAAAAAATTTCAAATGCGAAAGCGTTTAAAAAAAATGTTCTAAAATAATAGTGAGAAAAATATTTTTTAGAACAGATTTTAATAATAAAATTGGTTTTGGTCATTACAATAGATGTCTTTCTGTTGCTGAATTAGTTGATAATCAATACGAAGTTAATTTTGTATTTAGCAAAAATAAAACTACCAATAACTTATTTAATCCAATTCCATATCCAATAATATTTATAAACGAAGAAATAGAGTTTTTAAGTTATTTAGAAACAGGGGATATAATAGTTATTGATTCGTATGATTTCAATGAGCAATTACAAAATGAGTTGAATAAACTTGATATAAAATTAGTTATAATTGATGATTTAAATAACATTACTTACGATTGCAATGCAATTATAAATCATGGTGTATTATTTAGTGAAAAAGATTATAAGCATTCAGAAAAAACTAAATTTTATTTAGGATTAGATTATCTAATGGTGCGAAAAGAATTTAGAGATGTATCAATTGCTAAATCACAAAAAAAGTTGTTGAATAAACTAGACAATGTATTTATATGTTTTGGAGGGAGTAATCAAGAAGAATTAATAAGAAAAACAGTAAATATTTTATCAAAACTAGAAGTAAAAAAAATATCAATTTTAGCTAATAACTTTGATTTAAATGAGCTTTTATTATATAACAGTGAAAGCTTAAATATTGAAACTTATGAGAATTTAAAACCAAATGCAATAATCAACTTATTTCAAAATTCAGATTTTGCAATTTTGCCATGTAGTACAATTCTATTGGAGGCATTTACAGTTGGTATTCCCATCGTATCTGGATGGTTTGTTGAAAATCAAAAATATTCATTAGAGAAATTTGAGAAAATGGGACTGATAATTAATTTGGATAATTTTAAATCTGAAAATTATGATTCTAATTTAATTAATGCAATTAATTTGTTGAAAAACAATTTGAGTATAGTTGGAAATCAAAAGAAACATATTAATTTACAAAAGACAAAATTTATTAAAATATTTGATGAACTCACATAATATTATAGGTTTATATAAATTCATCAATTTTACTGAATTAAATGAATTTGAAATCAATTTAGTTCATAAAGAGAGAAATGATTTAGAAGTAAGAGTAAGGATGTTCGATAATAAATTAATTCCAATTCAAGAACATTTAACTTTTTTAGAAAATCTAAAAAAAGATAACACAAAAATATTCCTTCTTGTTAAAAGAGCCAATTTATATATTGGAGTATATTCACTTGTAAAAATCGATGATGGTAATGCACAAGGTGGATTTTATTTATTTAAAGAAGCAAGAGAGAAAAATTTAGTAATTGATTTTTTATATAATACCATAACATATATTTTTAATAATTATTTGATTACTAATATAAATGGTTATGCTTTAAGAGATAATAAAGCTGCAAATAGAATAAACAATTTTTTAGGTTTTAGGGATTCAATACCTTCTAAATCCAATGAATTATATTATTATACTGAGATGCAAAAGCATATTTGGCAAACAGAAATTTTAAATAATGATAATGTCATTAAATTAGTCACCCAAACACAAAAATATTACAACAATGAAATATAATATTTTAGACTATTTTCATTATTCAGTTAACAAAGCTCCAAATAAAGTTGCAATAATTGAAGGGGATAATTACATTACATTCCAAGATTTACAACTAAAAACTAAAATATTAGCTAAATATTTAGTAAGTAATTTTGAAGAAAATAATAAACCCATTGCAATTTATTTACCAAAAAGTATACAAAGTGTAATTGCAAATATTGCAATTACTTTTAGTGCTAATATTTATATGCATTTGGATATTAAAAATCCAAGTGAAAGAATATTAAACATATTAAATTTAATTCAACCTAGAATAATAATTACAAATAGTTTATACCTAAAAGAACTCGTTAAGCTTCCCAGTAATATTATTATAATTAACATCGATGAAATAAATTTTGATGAAAAAATAGATACAGAAATTTTATATAAAAGGTTAGATAATGTTATTGATACCGATCCATATTGTATTATAAATACATCTGGTTCAACCGGTACTCCTAAAGGAGTTGTTTTAAATCATAAAAGTTTTATTGATTTTATTGAAGTTTCAAATACAATTTTTAAATTTTCAAATGATGAAATAATTGGTTCATTATCACCAGTAGTCTTCGATATTTGGAGTTTTGAATTGTGTATGTTAATGGCGTATGGCTCAACTATTGTATTATTGCCTTCTGAATTTGCTGCTTTTCCAATTAAAATAATAAATATTTTAGAAGATAAAAAAGTAACTTTCATTTTTTGGGTGCCAACTATAATGGTAAATATCGCAAACATGAATTTGTTAGAAAATGTCAGTTTAACAAATTTAAAAACTATATGGTTTGCTGGAGAAGTATTTCCTACAAAACAATTTAATTATTGGAAATCTAAACTTGGTAATACTTTATTTGCGAACCTGTATGGCCCTATTGAAATAACACTAGATTGTACTTATTTTATTGTCAATAGAGAAATACCTGATGATGAACCATTGCCAATTGGAATTCCATATAAGAACACCGATGTGTTAATTTTAAATGAAAATAACGAATCTGTTGAGTTTGGAGAAGAAGGGGAATTATGTGTTAGAGGTACTTCACTAGCGATGGGATATTATAATGATAAAGAAAAAACGGAACTAGCCTTCGTTCAAAATCCACTTAATAAATCTTATCCCGAATTAATTTATAAAACTGGTGACATTGTATCCATTAATAAATTCGGTGAAATTGAATTTAAAGGTAGAAAAGATTCTTTAATCAAACATTCAGGCTATAGAATTGAACTAGGTGAAATTGAACATGTATTAGTGAATAAATTAAAATTAGTTAATAATGCATGTGCAGTATATGACTTCCAAAAAAAAGAAATTATTTTATTTTATGAAGCTGAGATAGAAGTACTAGCCTCTGAATTTAGAAAAGCATTAGTTTTAATAATTCCCAAATATATGATCCCAAGTAAATTCGAAATGTTCAAAGAACTACCACGGAATACGAATGGAAAAATTGATCGAAATTTTTTAAAAAACTACGTTAATAAATGAATTTAATCGTTTTTGGCGAAGACTCTTTTACTTCAATTGTTGTCGAATCTTTAGTAAAAAAAGGTCATAATATATTAGGTGTTTTTTGTCCACATTATGAAAATAAAATTCATGCAAGACTAGAAACAACTTGTAACAATTATCATATTTCATTCAAAAGAGTTTGTGAAATTAATTCTGACTCTTTCTATGAACAAATAAGAGAAATACAAATAGATTTAATTGTTATTTGTCATTTTAAAAAATTAATTTCAGCAAAAATTATTAATCTTCCAAAATTAGGCTGTATAAATTTGCACCCATCTTTACTACCTTATTACAGGGGAATGTCCCCACAGCATTTTCCAATAATCAATGGAGAATCCGAAACAGGAGTTACGATTCATTTTGTTGATGAGGGTATCGATACTGGAGATATCATTTTACAAAAGAAAATTGAAATTAACAATCAGGATTATGTTTCAGATTTACAAAATAAAATGAAAGCAATTTACGCAACGATAGTAGTTGAGTCTATTGATAAAATTAAAACCAACAAAAATGAATACTTCATACAAAAACATTTAAAAGGAAGTTATTTTGGAAAATTGAAAATATCTGATTGTATCATTAATAAGCATTTTACTTGTCAACAAGCATACAATCTTATTAGAGCTGTTTCTTTCCCCTATTTTGGAGCGAGATATAATAATTTAATTATTTGGAAAGCAATTAAGGTTGATAATAATTTTATAGATAATAAAATTGAATTGGGAGAAATTTCTGTTTTTGAAAATAGCACATATATTAAATTATTGGATGGTTATTTGAAACTTATTAAATTTGAAGAAAATGAAAAATAAATTATACTTGATATTAGAAAATATCAGACCAGAAGTAGATTTTAGATCAACAACAAACTTTATTTCAGAAGGCTATTTAGATTCTTTTGATATTGTATCATTAGTAGCAACCATAGATGAAGAATTTAATATTTCAATTGATGGTACAGATATACTTCCTGAAAATTTTGAAACAATTGATTCAATAAGTTCTTTAGTTACAAAATTTCATAAATAGTTTTATAATGAAATTCAAGTTTAATAATAAAAAAATAACTGGAATCCTAACAGTACTTCCTGATAAAGAAATATTATTTGATGATGAAGTTTCGAACTATAACTTCCCCATAACTAAATCCATGAAACTAAAAGAGTTGATGGGTTTTAAAAAAAGAAGAGTAGTTTCTGAAGGCACTACATCTTCTGATTTATGTATTTTTGGAATTCAGTATTTGATTGATCAAAAATTATTATTAAAAGAGGATATTGATGCAATTATCCTAATTACTCAAACACCAGATTATATACTCCCTCCAACTAGTAATATAATTCAAGGCCATTTTAAATTAAAAAAGGATATAATCTGCATGGATATCAACCAAGGTTGTGCAGGATATATTATGGGTTTGTTTCAATCATTTATGCTATTAGATCAAGAATCTATATCTAAAGTTGTTTTGTTAAATGCTGATGCTTTAAGCAGTAAAGTTTCAAATAAAGATCGCAATAGTAATCCATTAATTGGTGATGCTGCTGCAATTACAATTATTGAAAAGTCTGTTGATTTTTCTGAAATTTATTTTGAAATTAAAATGAATGGCCAAGGCGCATTTGCTTTAAATATCCCGGCAGGTGGCGCTAGAATTCCTATTACACATGAAACCTCTAAACCATTTACTGATGAGTATGGAAACATTAGAAATCAAGAGCAATTGTATATGAAAGGAGATGAGGTTTTCCAATTTGTACAAAATGAAGTTCCACCACTTATCGAAGAAACTTTAAAATATGCAAATATAGATAAACATGAAATTGATTATTTTATGTTCCATCAACCTAATAAGTTCATGTTAAATAAATTAGCAGATAAATTAAAAATACCACATGAGAAAATGCCTAGTAATGTAGTTGAAGAATTTGGCAATTCAAGTGGAGCTTCTATTCCAACTTTAATAACCTATAATCTCAAGGAATCATTAGAAACAAATACAATGCAATTTTGTTTGTCTGGATTTGGAATAGGATTAACCTGGGCGGCAGTTATTATGAATATTGGTCAACTCAAATTTAATAAATTAATAAATTATACAAATGGAAAAATTAACTAGTAAATTATCTGAAATTTTTGAAGTAGAAAATATTGATATTAATCTAAAATTTTCTGAATTAGAAGAGTGGGATTCATTAACAAGATTAACCCTACTTGCCATGTTAGATTCTGATTATAATATAAATCTAACAGATGCAGATTTGATAAAATTTGAAAATATAAAAGAGTTTTGCAATTATGTCAATGACTATAAAAGATAAATTTGTTTTAATTACAGGTGCAACATCTGATATAGGAATAGATATTGCTAAAGAATTAGCAATAACTTGTAACTTAATATTACATGGAAGAGATATAGTAATGCTTAAGAAATTAGAATCAGAAATTACAAAAAAGAATAGGATACTACTTTGGGAATATGACTTTAGTAATGTCGAAAATCTTTCTGCAGATTTCACATTATTTTTAAATACTAATTTGATAGCTGTTGAAAAATTTATTCATGTTGCAGCTACGATAAAAATCCTACCAATTAAAACATTCAAATTAGAATATTCTAATAAAATATTTAATGTCAACTTTTTTAGTGCAGTAGAAATTATTCGATCATTGTTGTTAAAATCTAATCGAGAATATTTCAATAATATAATTTTAATTTCTGCATATTTTAGCAAATTTGGAAATAAAGGAAATTCAATTTACTCTTCAACGAAAGGTGCTTTAGATAGTCTTGTAAAATCACTTGCAGTTGAATTAGCACCTAAAGTAAGAGTTAATTCTATCCTCCCTGGCGCAATTAGAACAAAAATGACTAATCATTTGTTTGAAGACGAAACCCATATGGCTGGTTTTCGTAATAAATATTTATTAGGAGAAGGTAGCGCAAAAGATATTTCTAATATGGTTTTATTTTTATTATCTAACAATGCTTCTTGGATCACAGGACAAAATTATTTTGTGGATGGAGGAGCTTCATGTCATTAAAAAATGGAAAAAGAAATTTTATTTCATAATAATAAAGAAGTATTTACAAATCTTGATTTATTGAACAGTTTAAGATTAATTAAAGCAGATGAATGTGATGTTTTATACATACATACTTCATTAAACTTTGGAATACCAAATACAAATATTAAGAAAAATGATTTATTACAATTAATAGTAGATACAATATTGGAATTAAAAGTTTCGACTATAATATTCCCAACTTATACATTTAGTTTCTGTAATGGTGAAGATTTTGATATAAATAGTAGCAAAACAACTATGGGACTATTGAATGAATATGTTAGAAAAATGCCTAACACAATTAGATCTTTTGATCCATTGATGTCAAATGTGTTATTGGGGAAACACAGTGAATTTGTAAATAATATTGGAAAAAATTCAGTTGGCTTAAATTCAACATTTGATTTGTTACATAAAACCAAATTAAAAGTGAAATTCTTATTCTTAGGACCAAAAATTGGTGATTGCTTTACTCATATGCATTATATCGAATCAGAACAAAATGTTCCATATAGATATAATAAAGACTTTACTGGAAAAATCATCAACGGAAATAATAATTATACTGATACATATACTCTTTTTGTTAGGTATAACAATGTCCTCGCAAATTGTGGTTCATATATTTATGAAAACATGATGATTGAAAAAAATATAGCACAAAAAGAAAAATTTGCAAACAGCTATCTTACAATTGTAGAATCACAAGAGGCTTATAATGCATATCTATATTTTTTAAAAATATCTCCTAATTTTTATATCCAAGATATATTTGATATAAATAAGTGTGATACCAGCTTTAATGTTAGTAAAATGGTTGCGCTTTAATTAATGTTCATTCATAAAATAAAAAATTCACCAATAACTTCTAATTGCTATATCATTTATCGCGATAATAAATGTATAATTGTAGATCCTGGTTCATCAAACAATATCGAAATTTATGAATTTTTAAAATCAAATAATTTATCTCCAGAATATATTTTTTTAACTCATGAACATTTTGATCATATTTGGGGCTTAAATGATTTGAAATCTTTTTTTTTAGATTTAAAGGTAATCTCTTCAATAGAATGCTCTAATGCTATAATTTGTTCAAAAAAAAATATGTCTGCGTTTTATAAGAATATTAATTTCACATGTTTAAAATCAGATATCGTTTTTCAAGATATATTAGATTTAAATTGGGGTGGTACTCACTTTCATTTTTTTGTAACACAAGGACATTCCTTAGGAAGTGTTTGTATTTTATTTAATAATAATTTAATCACCGGCGATACAATTATTTTAAATGAAAAAACAGTGACAAAATTTCCAAATTCTTCTGAAAGAGAATTAAAATTATCTTTTTTAAAAATATCAGACAAAATATCTTTCCCAATTAATATTTTTTCTGGTCATGGGGAAGATTTCACTATAAATAGTAAAACAGATTTTTTAAATATTTATCTCAATAATTAAAATAAGAAAATGACTTATCCTTTTATAATTGCAGAAATGTCTGGTAATCATAATCAATCCTTAGAAAGAGCATTAAAAATCGTTGATGCAGCTGCAGATGCTGGTGCAAGTGCAATAAAAATACAAACTTACACTGCAGATACATTGACTATTAAAGGCGTTTTTAAAATAACTGAAAAGAGTTCATTGTGGTATGGCAAGGATTTACACGATTTGTATGATGAAGCCCATACTCCATGGGATTGGCATAAGGCAATATTTGAGCATGCGGAAAAAAGAGGTATAATTTGTTTTTCTTCGCCATTTGATGAAACTGCTGTTGATTTACTAGAATCGTTAAATAATCCAATATATAAAATTGCTTCATTTGAAATCAACCATATACCATTATTAAAATATATAGCAAAAACTGGCAAACCTGTTATTATGTCAACAGGAGCTTCAAGTCTTTCAGAAATTGCAGAAGCAGTAAATGTTTTAAAAAGAGAAGGATGTGAAAATTTAACTTTATTAAAATGTACAAGTACTTATCCTGCAACAGCAGAAAATTCTAATCTTAATACAATTCCTCACCTGAAAGAATTATTTAATTGTGAAGTAGGTCTTTCAGATCATACAATGGGAATTGGTGTAGCTGTTGCAGCTATTGCAAAAGGAGCAACTGTTATCGAAAAACATTTCTGTTTAGACCGATCTGAAGGTGGGGTAGATTCTGCATTTTCTCTAGAACCAGCTGAATTTAAACAGTTAGTAATTGAAGCGAAAAATGCATATTTGGCATTAGGTAAAATCAATTATGGTATTACAAATGACGAAAAAAAGGTAGATGCTGGTAAAAGATCTATTTATATAAGTGAAAAAATCAATGAAGGAGAAGTAATTACAACAAAAAATATTAAAGTAATTAGGCCAGGTTTTGGACTACATCCTAGATATTACACAGATGTTCTTGGAAAAAAAGCAAATAAAAATTTAAAAATAGGACAACCACTTTCGTTTAACGATTTAAATTAAATAAACATGTTAGGACTTAAATATTTTGAACAAAACACTTCAAAAATTAGAAAAATTAATAATAGAGAAGAGTTAGGAGAGAGAGAAATTATTACATTTTTAAAAATATCAGAGTTTTACAGTGCAAAAATAAATTTAAGCGACGAAAAAAAATATTTTTTAGATTTAGGTTGTGGTGATCAACATCTGAAAAAATCAGTTGAGGTTAGAAATATGAATTATTTGGGATTAGATATAACTGATGTCAATTTTGAATTTGAAAAATTACCACTTGAAAATAATTCAATCGACTTCGTTATAACATTAGCAGTTATTGAACATATCTCAAATCCTGATAATTTTTTAAGTGAAATTTTACGTGTATTAAAACCAGGAGGGATTGTATATATAAGTACGCCCAATTGGTATTATTCTTATAAAGAATTTTTTAATGATCCTACTCACGTTAAGCCATATAATCCAACAACTTTAGAAAGAATTTTATTAATGTATGGTTTTAATAATCCAAAAACATATCCGGGATTACGTTGTAAACCAAAATGGTATTATTTAGGGAAATATCGATTTCTAAAAGGTAATTATTTACTCCCATTTAGAGGAGAAACTAAATATGTTCCTAGTTTTTTAAAAGGAAGAAGCACATCTATTTTTGCAATAGCTACAAAATAAAAAATATGAAAATTACACACTTATCGAACTCATTTATTTTAATTGAATCCCAAGATGTAAAAATTTGTTGTGACCCATGGGTTGGGAATGCAAACTATGGTGGTTGGCATTCATTTCCAGAATTTGAAAAGATTGACATAATTAACTATCTAAAAGATTTTGACATCGTTTACATTTCACATTTACATGATGATCATTTAGATACAAAATTTTTAAAAGAATCGGGACTTTATAATAAAAAATTTATAATAAAAAAGTTTCAATATAATACACTTTATAATAGATTAAAATCAATTGGAGCTAATGAAATTTATGAGTTAGAACCGTTTGAACTTTTTACTTATAATGGAATTAAACTGTCTATTTTACCACAAATGGCAACAAATTCGTCTGAAATTGATGAGGATGTTGAATATGATTTAGATACTTCATTTATTGTTGCTGATCAGGATACTGTATTTTTTAATCAAGTTGATAATCCATATTCAAAACAGGATTATAATGAGCTAGCAAAATGGATTGAATTAAATTATGGTAAAATTACAATTACTGCTTTAATGGCTGGTGCAGCAAGTGAATATCCTCAAGCTTTCTTAAATATTGATAGATTATCCGAAAAAAATAGAATTATAAAAAGTGAACTCAATAGATTAATTAATGTTTTACAAATTTTAAAACCAAATTTTTATTTTGCTGCTGGTGGAACATATTTTATACCTGGAAACCTTTATAAATTAAACTCATTTGTCGCCTTGCCCAACACTGAGCAAATTAAAAATGAACTTCACTTAAATAATATTTCTACGACTTTTCTTGAGCTAGAAGGGGGTAAATCAGTAACTATTGATGCTGCTAATAAGTCATTAATTACTACTGCAATACCAAATATTAGTAATGATATGAGTATAAGTATTGAAAATCATAAAAATGATTTATATGACTACGAAGTAGAAGTTAACGACATAACATTTAATGCTCTAGTTGAATTATTCTCAAGTGCAAAAATAAATTGGGAAAAAGAATTAGTTAACAAAAATATTAAAATAGAGCAAGACTTAGAATTTATCATTTACAATAAAATGCAATTAAATGATGACCTTACAACTATATGTGAAGAACCTATTGGTGAATTAAAATTATCTAATAATATTCAGGATAGTAAAGGATTATTAAAAATTCATATTGATATTAGATCAATGTATTTATGCTTGATTAGAAAAAAAGTTTGGAATGGAACTATAGGAGCGCTTTGTTTATTTGAGAGAACTCCAAATGTATTTTATCCATCAGTAACATTTAGTTTAAATTATTTAATTACTAGAGAATTACAAAAAAACTAAAAATGCCTCATAAAGTATTATTTTTTGATAGTTGGAAAGGAGGAATTAAAAGTTTTTTGAGGCTTATTCCTGCATTTAATGAAAATGACATTTCTGCAAGACTTATACATCTAGGTTCGTGGGGAAATGAAGATGTGCTTATAATAGATGAAAATATTCAAGGGTTAAGTGTTAGAGATATTTCATATTATAAGAATAAAAATCTTTTTGACATTTTAAAAGAAGAAAAGCCAGATCTTGTAATTTTTTTATCTACACATACTTTTGCACATAGAGCTTTTATACGTTATTGTCAATTCCTTAGTATACCAACAATAAATCTATTTCATGGTTATGTAAGAGTACAAGATGTTGAAAATGTAAAAGGGGCATACACAATCAAAATTGGGGCATATTTATTATTTGTACTTAAACGTCTCCCAAAACTTATTTATAAAACATTACCAACATATATACGATCTTTAATCAAGACAAAAGCAAAAAAATCAGATTGGATTTCTTTTGTTAAAAATCTATCTAAAATAGTAAGCCCAGCTAAATTTAAAGTTGGAGCAGATGCTAAATCAGACTATTGTTTAATTTTTGCAAAAGGTGATGTAAAACATGCAATTGATACTTATGGATTTGCTCCATCTGAAATAATTGATGTAGGAAATCCTGACTTAATTGATTTTGGTTTTAAAATGGAATTGTTAAAATCATTTGATATCAAAAAGTCAATTAATAATGAATTTGTAATGTATATTGACACAGCACTAGTTGCATCTGGGTTAGTTGTAAATGGAAAATCAGAATATTTACAACAATTACTTGATACAAATAAATCTTTACAAAATCAAGGTAAAAAATTATTATTTAGACCTCATCCAGAAACAACTAGAGTTATGGATTTAAGTTTACTTAAAAATCAAGGAATAATTATAGTTGATAAAAATGATTTCATAGACAAACTAAAACTGAGTTGTGCAGTAATTGCTGAACCAACCACATTGTCTATAATTCCTGCTTTAATGGGAATTCCTTTATTTTTTGCAAAGTACAATAAGTTACATGAATTAAATTACGGAGAAGTATTAACTTCTTATCCATTGGGTAACATTTTATATGATATAGATAAAATTTCAATTTATTTAAATGAATTTTTAGATAAAGATTTAAATGTTGAATTAGATGAATGGATCAATTATAATTCAGGACCAATGCCTGCTGAAAAAATGCCTGAAAGAGTAACATCTATTGCTTTAAATATTATCAATAAAAATAAAGTAATATTTTAATAATGAAAATTTCAATTATTATTATTTCTTTTAATCAGTGTGAGTTTTTAGAAGAAACAATTATCTCTGCGATATCGCAAACATATCATAATACCGAAGTTGTATTAATTGACGGAGGATCTACGGATGGTAGTATTGAAATTATTAATAAATACAAATTTTTTTTTTCTTATTGGGTTTCAGAAAAAGACAATGGACAATCTGATGCAATTATTAAGGGCTTCAATAATAGTAAAGGAGAAATAATTACATGGATTAATTCTGACGATATACTTTGTTTAAATGCTGCAGAAATGGTAGCAAAAACAGCAAAGAAAAATAATACGACAAAAGCTGTTTTTTATGGTGATAGCTATATTGTAAATATGGATGGAATAATACAAGAAAAATTAAAATATGGAAAATTTAATTACTTTATTGCAAGAACGTTAGGGCCAACAATTAGCCAACCGGGGACCTTTTTTAGTAAATCGGCATACTTTGAAATTGGTGGTTTGGATATTTCTTTAAGTTATGGGATGGATTTAGATTTATTTTGTAATTTTTTATTCTCAAATGTTCCTTTTTTGTATACTGGTGTATATATGTCAAAATTTAGAAAATATCCTGCGCAAAAGGGTCATTCCGAAAAGTTCTTAGAGATTTGTAACATGGAAACTGATGTTATTAATAAAAGATATCTTTTCAACTTAAAGACCTTTGAGAATGTAAGAATGGCAAGATCACTACAAATCATAGAACGTATATGGAATGGATATTACTTAACAGCTTTTAGCTTTAGATTATTTATGAGAGGTAGATTAAAAGAATTTAACACAAGCTATTCTTCATAAAATGAAAGAAAGAAATTATCTGCTAAAAGTTTTGGGTTTGAGCGGATTTCCAAGAATATTCAGTTTTCTATTTACATTATCTAGCTTTCCAATAATGCTTAGGCAAGTTGGGGCAGCAGAGTATGGCATTATAGTTTATTTGTCTTCAATTATTGCTATTTTTGAGGCTTTTGCAGATTTTGGAGTATCCTCTGCTGCAGGAAAAGAAATTGCATCGGCAAGAGTGAATCGGTCTATATTTTTAAAACAAGAAATATTCACTTGGGCAGGATTTCAAATCAAAGCTGCTTTAATCGGATTAGTCCCAATGACATTGGCTACATTTTTTTTAGTTTATACTAGTAAATTTTCTAATATAAGTTTAACAATAATAATTTTATCATTAGCAGCATCTTGGATAACAATCATCATCAATTTCGTTAGAGCCGTCTTAACTGCCATCCTATCTTTTAAATCTTTAGCAGTTTTAGATACATTTGAATCTGTTACTAGATCTACTGCATATTTGGTAGTTGCATTTTACATGCCAAATGCAAAAGGTCTTGTAATTGCTTTATTTATAGTAGGACTAATAATTGCATGTTCAGCATTTGTAACCTTAGTTATTACAATAAAGAAATTAAAAACAGATAATATCTATGAATTAACAAATGAGTATAAACATAAATTAGATTTAAAGTTGATGATTAAAGAAAGTTTAAATTTTTTATGGCTGAGATTAGCTACACGTTGCTTTTTAGGTTTACCAATATTCATAATAGGTAGCCAGTTTAATGCTAGTGTAGTTGGTGTAATAGGTACAATTCAACGTATGGTAGATCTTTTAACTTTCCCATTTGCTGTTATTGGGAATGCTCTAGCAGTAAGAGCTAAAGAATTAATAAATGTTGGAGAGCATGCTATCGTCTCTGTTTGGGACGTAATTACGAGAATTCAATCCTTGGCAATTATTCAATGGGCATTTACTATAATTGGTGCTGATTTGTGCTCTAGCTTTTTGTTTAAAGATCAAAAACCAGACCCAATAATTTTTGGAATTCTAACAATTACAATTTTAACAACTTCTAATTCTACCCTTGTTAATCCTTTAACTGATTATACAGGAGCGCTAAATAAAAGAAACATTTTACTATCTGTAATTGCATTTGTACAAGTACCCATTATTTGGATTGGTGGATTTTATTTTGGAATAATTGGCTCAATTATTTCATATGTTTTAGTCTTAATCATTATCAATATTGGTTATTTACATATTTCGATGATTGCTTTTTTCCCGAAAAAGTCATATCAATTAAAATCAGAAGTAAAGCTATTTATTGTAATTTCCATTTCATTAGCATTAGTTGTTGTTTTTTTACAAAAATTTATTTTAACGTATAAGATTTTCAATATCTCGGTTAGTTATTTAAATTTATTTGAAATTGGATTTTACTGTTTTTTAATATTTTTATTTGTATTTTTTTCAAAAAAGTTAAAGTCTTTTTACTTGACCAAATATTTTTTTGAATTTGATACTGTAAATTCGTCTAATTGAGAAATTTTTTTATTCAAAGATCCATTTTAGATACGATTAAAAGTGAAGAATTCTTAATGGCATCATTATGGACAGTCCCTGTTTTTATGAAACTAATCTACATAAATGCGTCTATAATTTCAATAGTTGCTGTTGCAATAACCATTTATTGCTTTAAAATAATAATTTTTCGCCCTTTTTCATTTTTAATTACGTTACCTTTTTTAACGCTTATATCCCCAATGCTAGGCTTTTTTAATATTATAATTGGTAATATACTTTTATCTGACTTATTTTTTTTATTAATAGTATTACAAATGTTAGTATTATTTATGAGAAAAAAGAACTTAATAAATAATTTCAAAATTAGTAAGCCCTTTCTTTTATTGTCAGCCTTATTTATTTTTAGTTTACTTTTTGGGTTAGTAATGGGTGCAATTATTGGCTTCAAACCAATTTTATATTTCCTTCAATTATATGTAATTTATTATTATACAATCAAGTACTCAACTGAAGATGTTCAAAAACAGAAAATCATAAATGCATGGATATTAGCTAGTATTTTAGGTTGTTTTATATTAATTCAAGCATTTATATCAGGCCAAAATTTACAAAGTATAATTATTGACGAAAATCAAGTCGTTGATGATAAAAGTAAATTACAAAATTTATTTCAAGCGACTTACTACTACGCTGGTTTTATTTATTTAGTAGGTATTTCAGCTTTATTATCATTAATAAAATTTATTCTTATTGGTAGTCGAATAAAAAAAATCTTATATTTTTTAGTATTTTTGCTTTTTTTAATCACTTTAATATTAATGAATAACAAAACAGTAATATTCTCATTTTTATTCGTTTTGGTGATAATTCAAATTAGTTTCATTTCGAACGGTTTTATAAATAAAAAAAAATTCATTTTAAATGCATGTGTGTTTTTTACATTTTTCGCACTAGTAATGGTACCTATTATTTTAACATTTGTAGATGAAAATCAGTATAAATTAATGATTGATAGATTTACATCCTCAAGTTCTTTAGTCGCAAGAATAGAAGTATATACTACTTCCTTTTCTCAATGGTTAAGAAATCCTATACAAATTTTTATTGGAATGGGTCCAGATTTTCTTGATACTTCGGGTTTTCCAGAAAAAGCAATTAATTTCAAGAAATCACAAGTGACTGGAATAGAAGAAGGCACAGTAGATTCGGGATGGATATCTTATCTGATTGAACTTGGTATTTTATCATTTTCAATTTTAGTTTTATTATTTTATAAAGCAACAAAAGCAGCTTATCAAAGTTTTAAACTTCAAAATAAATCATTACTTATTAATCCTATTGGAATTTATGTTTATGCTTGTTTGTTATTTATAATAGTTACTTTATCTACTCAAATGCTTGGTTATACTAAAACATCTTGGTTCCCATTTCAACTTTTATTATTTGGTTTAATGTTTTCCATAGGTAATAAGAACTTAAATATGAAAAATAAAGTTTAAATGAAAATTTTATTTATTGCACCAATACCACCACCAATCACAGGACATTCTTTAGTGTCTGATTTGTTATATAAAGATTTAAATAAAGATAATCATGTTGAATTAGTAAATCTTAGCAAAGGTGGGGTATCTGTTGGTATTGGTTTTATAAGCAGAATATTAGAAATATTTTCTATATTAAAAGAAATACGTTCAAAAAAAACAAATGTAGATAAAATTTATTTTACCATATCTGAATCATTTTTGGGGAATTTTAAAGATTTATTAATTTATCTGATTTGTTATAGTATTCTTTCTAAAATGTATATCCATTTACATGGAGGAAGCATTAAAAGGTTGCTATGGGATAAAAATAAATTTATATATTTTGTTAATAAATTATTTATTCAAAAACTTGGAGGGTTAATTATTTCAGGAAGTTCTCATGTGCAAATTTTTGACACTTTTGTTCCAATTGAAAAAATACATATTGTACCAAATTTTGCATTAGATTACTTACATCTCGATACATCTAAAATTATTGAAAAATTTGCAAATACGATTCCTTTAAATGTTCTTTATATCAGTGGAATGAAAAAACAAAAAGGATATGAAGAGCTTCTCAATGCATATTTAAAGTTAAATTCAAATGATCAGCAAAGGGTTAAAATAGATTTTGCTGGAAATTTTGAATCTGATGCACTTAAAAAAATATTCATTGATCGAATTGAGCCTTATGATAATTTAAAATACCATGGTTCAGTAAATGATATTGAAAAGAAAAATTTATTTGAAAATGCACATGTATTCTGTTTGCCAACCATGTTTTTTGAAGGTCAACCAATATCAATTTTAGAAGCTTATGCTGCAGGTTGTATTGTTGTAACTACTGGACAGCCTGGGATATTGGATATCTTCAAACCTTTTCTAAATGGTTATGAAATTAAAACAACATCAATATCGGATTCAATAGATTTAAATTTGGTTCAGATTTTATCAAATTCCCCTGAGGAAAATAGTAAGATAGCTAATTATAATGCGGACTTGGCTAAATCAAACTATAAATTAGAAACATATACATCATCAATAAGGAATGTGATGTCAATTTCAGGTAATTAAAAACTGATTATAAAAAAGTAATAATAATGAAAAAAATATTAGTAACTGGAGCAGATGGTTTTATTGGATCACATTTGGTGGAAGCACTTGTAAGATCAGGATATAATGTGAAAGCATTTGTTTTGTATAATTCATTTAACTCTTGGGGATGGTTAGATCAAGTATCAGATGATGTTAAAGGCAAATTTGAAGTTTTTGCTGGAGATGTACGTGATCCACATGGTGTTAGAAAAGCAATGGAAGATTGTCAAGTTGTTTTGCATTTAGCAGCATTAATTGCTATACCATATTCTTATCATTCACCTGATACTTATATTGATACGAATGTAAAGGGTACCTTGAATATTGTTCAAGCTGCAAAAGAATTAGGAATTTCTAGAGTTGTACATACTTCCACTAGTGAAGTTTATGGAACTGCTCGTTTTGTACCAATGAACGAAGATCATCCATTACAAGGGCAATCACCCTATTCAGCAAGTAAAATTGGTGCCGATCAAATTGCAATGTCTTTTTACACATCATTTAATACACCAGTTGTTGTTTTACGTCCTTTTAATACTTATGGCCCACGACAATCAGCACGCGCTGTAATCCCTACCATTATTTCACAGATACTAAATGGTGTAAGAGATATTAAATTAGGTTCAATACATCCAACAAGAGATTTCAATTTTGTATCAGATACAGTCAAGGGATTTATTGCTGCAATGAATTCTGAAAAAGCAATTGGTGAGGTAATAAATATAGGAAGTAGTTTTGAGATTTCCGTTGGAGACACTGCACATACAATTGCAAATGTTATTGGAAAAGAAATAAATATTATTACTGAAGATCAAAGACTTAGACCTATAAAAAGCGAAGTAGAAAGATTATTTGCAGATAATAATAAAGCCAAAGAATTAATGGGATGGCAGCCAGAATATGGTAGTCTAGATGGATTTAAAATGGGGTTACAACAAACTGTAGAATGGTTTAGTAATCCTAAAAACTTAAGTAATTATAAAAGCAATATCTATAATTTATGAGTAAACGTGCAATAATACTAGCAGGTGGGAAAGGAACTAGATTAAGGCCATACACTGTTGTATTACCTAAACCATTAATGCCAATAGGTGAATATCCAATTTTGGAAGTAGTGATAAGGCAATTAATTAATTATGGATTCGATCATATTACTTTGGCTGTTAATCATCAAGCGGAGTTAATTAAAGCATTTTTTGGGGATGGATCAAAATGGAATATTAAAATAGATTATTCCCTTGAAGACCAACCATTAGGTACAATGGGCCCATTAAAATTAATTAAAGATTTACCAAAAAACTTTCTTGTCATGAATGGAGATATTCTAACTGATTTAAATTTTTCTGAATTTTACGACAATCATTCAACTAATAAAGAATTATTTACAATTTCATCTTATACAAGAGAGCAAAAAATCGATTATGGTGTATTAGAAATTGATCAAAACTGTGTACTTACAGGGTTCATTGAGAAACCTTTAAAAAGTTTTGAAGTAAGTATGGGAATATACATGGTAAGTTCTAAAATTTTAGAATATATCCCAGAACATGCTGCTTATGGTTTTGATAATTTAATGTTAGCAATTCTTAAAGATAAAAAAAATGTTAGCGTTAAAAACTTTAATGGTTACTGGTTGGATATAGGGCGACCCGATGACTATATGCAGGCAATTGAAGAATTTAGTGAAATGAAATCACGATTTATTAATGAGTAAAATATTATTAACAGGTTCGACTGGATTTGTTGGTAAAAATTTAATACCTAAACTAATAAATTTAGGATATGATGTAATTCAATTAAGTAGTAAAGATGGAGACATTGCCAAAGAAGAAACTTGGATAAATTTGCCTCGAACAGAAATAGTGATACACTTGGCATCAAAAACGTCTGTACCTGAAAGTTGGACTAAAAGTTATGATTATATTAATTGTAATTTAATGGGGACCGTAAATGCTTTAAATTATTGTAAACAGCATAATTCAAAATTAATTTTTATAAGCTCCTATTTGTATGGAAATCCAGATCAATTACCAATTAATGAAAATGCATCATTAAAGCCAACTAATCCATATGCACTTTCAAAATTACTATCTGAGCAAGTATGTGAGTATTATTCTAAAAGTGAAAATATCAAAATTGTAATATTAAGACCATTTAATATTTTTGGACCTGGACAATCTGATAATTACTTGATTCAATTTATTATTTCTCAATTAGAAACAAGTAATATAATTAAAGTAAAAGATTTAATTCCCAAAAGAGATTATATATATATAGATGATTTTACAGATGCAATTGTAAAATCTTTAACATTAAATTCAAACTTCAATATTTTTAATATTGGTTCGGGCCAAAGTTATTCTGTTAAAGAGGTTATAGATATAATACAAAATTTATTAAACACAGATGCTTCTGTTGAGTCGGAAAATGAAAGAAGAAAGAATGAAATTATGGACACCATTGCTGATATTAGTTTGGCAAATAAAACATTAAATTGGTCTCCTAAAATATCATTTATTGAAGGAATACAAAATATTTTAAACAAGCAGTAGAAAAAAAAGTACAATGGTAATCAAAGAATACAAAATATGTAGTAATTGCGTAATGGACACAACTGATTCTAAAATTGTGTTTGATGAAAAGGGCGTTTGTGACCATTGTAACACCTTTTATAATAGCATTAAGCCATTTTGGAATCCCAATGAAAAGGGAAATAAACAATTAATTGAATTAATTGAAAAAATTAAAAGTGAGGGAAAAGGTAAGGATTATGATTGTTTAATGGGAATGAGTGGAGGTATTGATAGTTCATTTTTACTTTATAAAATGGTTACGGATTTTGGATTACGTCCTTTGGTATTTCATGTTGATGCAGGATGGAATTCTCAGATAGCAGTAAATAATATAGAAAGACTTGTTGATGGTTTGGGTTTAGATTTATATACCGAAGTGATTAACTGGGAAGAAATGAAAGATTTACAATTAGCATTTCTGAAATCTGGTGTGCCACATGTAGATGTACCACAAGACCATGCTTTTTTTGCTACCATGTATAAATTTGCATCAGAATATAAAATCAAAACAATTTTAACTGGTGGAAATTATTCCACTGAATGTGTTAGAAATCCTTTAGAATGGATGTATTATCAATCTGACTCTATTCAATTAAAAGATATATATAAACAACATGGCACTAGTAAATTAAAAGACTATCCTGTTACAAATATATTATGGCACAAAATTTGGTTGCCCTATGTAAAACGTATTAAGTTATATAGACCATTAGATTATATACCTTATGACAAAGACAATGCAATGCAGGTACTTGTAGAAAAATTCGGCTATCAAAAGTATCCACAGAAACATTTTGAATCACGTTTCACCAGATTTTATGAAGGCTTTTGGTTACCAAAAAGATTTGGATATGATACAAGAAAAGTTCAATTTTCAAGTTTGATATTAACAAATCAAATGACAAGAGAAGAAGCTTTGGGGAAACTAAAAAATGAATCTTATTCAGAAGAACAGGTAAAAGAAGATTTTGAATTTGTTTCAAATAAACTAGGTATTACAATTGAAGAGTTGTGGTCCTATTTTCATGCACCTTTGAAAACATATAAAGATTACAAATCACAAGAAAATATATATAATTTTGGTGCAACAGTGATGAAGTTTTTAAAAATTGAAAAAGGGGGCAAACGATGATTGGAATAATTAATTATGGTTCTGGTAATGTGCAAGCCATTGCAAATATTTATAATAGAACTAATATTCCATATAAAATAATCCGTAAACCCGATGAGTTAAATAATGTTGATAAATTAATTTTACCTGGAGTTGGTGCATTTGATGAAACAATGAAGGTTTTAAATTCTTCTGGTTTGAAAGAAAAGTTAGATGAAGAAGTTTTCATAAATAAAAAACCTGTATTGGGAATTTGTGTTGGCATGCAAATTTTAAGTGATGGAAGTGAAGAAGGTGACTTAAAAGGTTTAGGATGGATTAAAGGTTATGTTAAGAAATTTGATATTTTAAAAGTCAGAGAAAAACCATTCACTCCGCACATGGGATGGAATAATGTTAATCCGAAAATTCAACATGATTTATTTAATAGTGTTGAAAATGATTTGGGATTTTATTTTGTTCACTCATACTATTTTGAAGCTTCAAATGTTAATAATATTCTTGCTACTACAGATTATGGCGATAAATTTACTTCTGCAGTTTTTAATGAAAACATTTATGGAGTACAATTTCATCCAGAAAAAAGCCATTCAAATGGAATTCAATTGCTTTCTAATTTTTCAAGATTGTAACAATGCTCAGATCTAGAATAATACCATGTTTACTTGTACATAAAAAGGGCTTAGTTAAAACCGTAAATTTTAAAGATCCCAAATATGTTGGCGACCCTATTAATGCTGTAAAAATATTTAATGAAAAAGAAGTAGATGAATTAATTGTTTTAGATATTGATGCGACTGTTGAAAATAGATCTCCTAACTATGAGTTAATTAAAAATTTAGCAACGGAATGCAGAATGCCTTTTTGTTATGGTGGCGGAATTACAACAGTTGAGCAAGCAAAAAAAATTATTGAACTAGGTGCTGAAAAACTTGCCATAAGTAGTTCGGCAATAAACAATCCAGATTTAATAAAAGCTATGGGTATTGCAGTTGGCGTTCAAAGTGTAGTTATAGTAATTGATGTTCGAAAAAGAAATATATTGGCTGGTGGGGGTTATGATATTTATACAAATAATGGTAAAATTAAAGCTAAAATTAAATTAAAGGATTTCATAAATCAGCTTAATGAAATTGGTGTTGGTGAGATTGTAATAAATTCAATTGATTATGATGGGTGCATGAAGGGTTATGATCTTGCATTAATATCAATGATTAGAGAGTTGACTAATTTTCCAATTACTGCATTAGGTGGTGCAGGTACTTTAGATGACATAAAAAATTTAATTTCAAAATTCAAAATTATAGGTGTCTCTGCTGGAAGTTTATTTGTATTTAAAGGAAAGTATAAAGCTGTGTTAATAAACTATCCAAATAGAGAAGAAAAATCAAGATTATTTTCATAAATGAAACAAATTATACAAGACCTTAAAAACGGAGAGACAATCTTAGAAGAAATACCTGCTCCACAGGTTAAACCAGGACAAGTATTGATTCAAACTACAAGAAGTCTTGTTTCCTTAGGCACTGAACGAATGCTTGTTGAATTTGGTAAATCTAATCTATTTCAAAAGGCAAAACAACAACCAGACAAAGTAAAAGAAGTTATAAATAAAATTAAAACAGATGGTC
>JACCDH011487425.1_pt1 | contig 29781 bp, 27 predicted proteins | sample 7442481 | NCBI WGS metagenome assembly JACCDH01 (sample SAMN15323433, study PRJNA562643) | freshwater metagenome | isolation source: river surface water | place: USA:Blue River Watershed | collected 2017-08-15
CCAAGAAGCGCACCTCCTCCAAAAGCGTTTATTCCCGATAAGGATGCACTTCCTGTGCTTCCACTAGCATCTTTTCCTTCCACTTTAACACCCATAGTAAAGTAAGTGGCATATGGTGCAATAAAGAATCCTCTTGGTGCGTTTGCACCCGGATAAAATCTTAGTTCAGGGCTCAGACCAAAACCTGTGTAAGATGCTTTTGCCGACTCTAATGACGAAGAGGTTATCGTGGCAGAGTAAAACAAAAAGTTTACATCACAAGCCAAAGATAAATTGTCTTTAAGCGTTCTTTCATACTGAAGCGAAGTAACACGCCAAAGAAAAGGAAGTAGTTTAATTTTAATTACATTTTTGGGGTCATCTGATTTTGTTTTTTTTACCAAACTGATGTTGGTATTTTCTGTGGGTTGACTGCCCAATAAGCCTGAAGCTTGTGTGGTGAGTAATGATCCCGCAACCAGAATAGTGGTTAAGATTAATTTTTTCATACGAATGTGGTTAGTTGTTTATAATGTACTAAAAGGCATATCCTAAACTAAAACGGAACTTTCCTGAAAGTCCTTCTTCAAATCCCCAATCACTTTTGGTTACGGTATTTACAATAGTTCCTTTGTTATCTATAATACTGTAAGTGTTGGGTTTGTCGTTTGTGTAATAAAAAGCAGCGGCCCCTAAATCAATAGTGAGGGCTTGTTTTATTATCCATGTCCAACCAATCAAAATACCATTTTCATTTCGCTTAATGTTATATGTGCCTGATGCAGGGTCGGATGAAAACTGAGTGGTGGTTATTTTATATGTTTCTTCGTAACCTAAATTATATATACCCACATACATGCCTTTAGGGCTAATGTTTGCGTAGTTAATCGGATAGAATCTACCCTCAACCTGATAGCCAATTCCCTTTGTTGTTTCACTTTCTTGAAGTAGTTTGGTGGAGCTTATTCTGCCAAATAAACTTAAAGAGGCTGAAATTTTTTGGGTAAGCATGCGCTCATACTGTAGGCCGTAGGTATAATCAACCAATGGTGCGATATGCAGTTTTAATGCATTTTTTTTGTCTTTAATATCGGTGTTCTGTGCATTTATCTTTAGGCTAAACAATAGCAGAAGGCAACAGGTAATGTGGAGGATGTTTTTCATAATAGTTCAATTTAGGTTTTGTTTTTTAGAATAACTAATTGTGATGATAAGACAACTAACGGGTGTGTTACCCTTATTTGTTAGAACATCACAGACAATCCTAAATGTGTACTAATCATATCGGTGGTAGATGTTAGCTTTTTGTAGGTATACCGATTGTTTTGATCTAGTTCCACACTATTCGGGTCGATGTAACTGGCTGTGGTACCTTTTTGAAAAAGTACTTTCACATCAAGCCTAACTGGTCCCAATCTAATTCCTATTCCTGGGCCGTAACTTAAGAAACTGGTCCAATCGGCAGAAATGGTTTGACTTACATCTCTCGGTTGACTTTGACTTGGGTTAGGTGTGTTATATGGAGTGTATGATAAGTTTTGTACTCCATCAAACATTCTCAAGCCTGCCTGATAAACAAACATGGGAAAAACTTTCCTGCCCAAAAATTCAATTCTACCATGGTAAGCTAATGAAAATGCGCCCGTATTCACACTGAATTTTGTGTCGTACGTGTTTCCATTAATCGTTACACTTCCGCGGTTGGCTGAAGTAGAAAACCAGATATAATCACCTTGTAAACCGAAAATAAATGGACGTATGTAATCAGGGTCGAGTACTTTGGAAAAAGGGTTGTATGCGAAGCCTAATCCAAAGCCTCCACCGGTTGAACCATTACTAACTTTTGCGAACTGACCATCCGGAACTGAGACCAAAGTATAGAGTTCAATTATCCCTTTGTCTTTGCTCGGAATCTCCGTTTCGCTTATAGGTTTAGGAGGTGGTGTGTAGTTGGAGTTGCCGGGAACGGTAAGCACCTCGCCATTGTTTTGTGCGAGGGCAACGATTCCATAAAAAAATAAAAAACAGGTTAGTAGGTTTTTCATCATAAAAAGCAACTTACAGAAACTATGCCATAAATTCCAATACCTCCTCAAACACTACTTTGGGTTTATCAGCATGCAGCCAATGGCCTGCTTGTTCAACTGTTACTAATCGGTAGTTTGGAAACAGCTTTTTTATTAAAGGTAAATCTTTCTCTTGCACATACAGCGAGTTACCTCCACGAATAAAAAGGGCTTCACCTAAAAACGGTTGTGGCGAATTTATTTCTACCAAAATATTAATATAATCACGCTTCAATACGTCTACATTAAATTTCCATTTATAATGAGCTTCATCCACTCGATCTAATCCTTTCATCACAAACTGCCTGGTTCCAAAATCACCAAGGTATTCCGACATGGCTTGCTCTACTTCTTTTCGGGTTTGTGCTTTGCTTAAATCTACATTATTTATTGCTTTAAACACATCATCGTGCGCACCATTACGGTATGGACGTGGAGCCATATCGGCTATGATGATTTTTTCTACTAATTCAGGGTAAGTTAAAGCTACTTGCATTGCCACCTTACCTCCCATACTATGCCCAAGAATGCTTGCTTTGGAAATGTGATGTTGTTGCATGAAATCCCTCACATCATCGGCCATCAAGCCTATGCTATGTGAACTGGTGTGTGGCGATTTTCCATGATTACGCTGGTCTAAAGCAAACACATGTAACCCAGCGTTACCCCATTCGGTGGCTAAGCTGTGCCAGTTATCTAGCGAGCCTAAGAAGCCATGAAGTATGATTAAATAGCGTTCACCGCTGCCGTATTCTTTATAGTTTAATTCAATTGCCATGTTTATTTAGGTAAAAAGCGATCCGTTGAAAGGCTTGGGTCAATTGGTGTATCGTGCAGAAGTAAATCAGCCATACGTTTGCTGAAATAAGGTGCTACTAAAACCCCCTTGGTGCCTAAACCATTAAATAGATATAAGTTTTTGTGTTGATGATGTTTGCCCAAAATCGGGCGTCTGTCTTTTGTAGTTGGTCTAATGCCTACATAATGTTCCAAAACTTCGTAAGTGCCATTTATCAGCGCATCTGTTTTGGTTTTTAACTCCTCAAATCCTTCGGCTGTTGGCGTGGTATTATCGTTGTCCCATTTGTAGGTAGAGCCAACCTTGTATTCTTTGTTTTGAAGATGCACTGCATAACATCCGCGTTTGTAAATTTTATGTTCATCAAGTGCATCAGTACTTATTCTAAATACATCACCTTTATTATCTATAACGGGTATGTGTGCAAATAGCGAGTTGTATTTATTACGATATCCTTGGCAAAACACCACACTATCAAACGAGTGTTCACCATAATGCCAGTGTTCGTCTTTATATGTTAGTTGTTTCTCATCAAACTCATGCAACCAAAAGCTATTATTCTTTTGTAGGTGTATTCTAAAACTATCTAAGAACTTCACCGTATTTAACCAACCACTTTGCTTTATTTCAACTGCGCCAAAGGGCGCTTGCAGTCCGGTGTTTGGGATAATATGCTGCTCCACATAACCGTAGATTTTGTCGGTTAGTGCGCTGTAAAAATCGTTTTGCTCTTTAATACTGGCAAAACTTAATTGTATATGTTGATTGGTTAAAAAGGTTTCACCCAATAGCTGTTCCAGCTCCACATAAGTTTGTTGCATGGCCGGATAGAGTTCATCTACCATCCAGCTTTTTACCATGCGTTTACCGCTAATAGGGGTAAACATTCCTGCTGCCACACGTGAGGATGTATTTGTTAAACCTTGGTCAACCACCAACACACGTTGCTGCTGTTTGATTAGCTCATGTGCTAATAAACTCCCAGCTAATCCTTGTCCTATAATGAGTTGATGATAATGCATATGTTAAGGTTTAATAGCGCGTAACATGTGTCGTTTACGAGGAGGACCCGGTAATAATTCTACATCAAACCCAATGGCCTTTAGTGTTCGTCTCACTTCTCCTTTTGCACTGTATGTTACAAAAATACCTTGGTGCTGCAAGTGTTCAAATAAGTTTTCAAATACAGCTTGTGTCCACATATCCGGTTGTTTATCCGGACCAAATGCATCGAAGTAAATCACATCAAAACGCAAATCGGTTTTAAAGGAATGAATGCTTTGTTGTGCTTTAAATAGGTTAAAGTTTGGGGTGATGTGTTGCCACTCATTCCAAGTACAGGTATGCATGGCTTCGAAATGAGTAAGGTAATGATTGGCCATAAACTGATGGTAATTGAGTTGTTGAATGAGCTCCATACTCAATGGATATGTTTCCAACGAATAATAATCGCAGTGCAGTTTCTTTTCTTCTGCAGCTTGTAGGGTGAGTATGGCGTTTAAGCCCGTACCGAAACCAATTTCCAACACGCTTATGGTTTGATGTGTTTGAGCGGCTAAGTCAAAACCTTGCTTCAAAAAAACATACAACGATTCTTCTACCGCTCCGTTTCTGGAGTGATAGGTTTCATCTAACTCACTATGGTATAGGGTGTGAGATTGGTCGTTGGTAGTATATAACTCAATTGCCATAAAAACGGACGAATTTAATGTAAATCCGTTAAGCGTGTTACATATTCCTTATCTTCGCCCCATGCAAAAGTTGAGCAATTATATTAATGGCGCTTTGATAGAACCGGCATCGAAGCAATATATCGACAATTACAACCCTGCAACAGGAAAAGTATATTCATTATGCCCTGATAGCGATGAGCGTGATGTGGAATTAGCTTATCAAGCTGCACAAAATGCTTTTGAAAGTTGGAGTAATACACCAACTGAAAAACGCAGCCGCATTATGTTACGCATAAGCGAACTTATCGAAAAAAATATAGACAAGTTTGCGGAGGCCGAAACCATGGATCAAGGTAAGCCTTTGTGGTTATCAAAAAATGGAGAGATTCCTCGTGCCATTAGTAATATTCGTTTTTTTGGAACAGCTATCGAGCATTTTGCTAGCGAGGCTCACCCAATGGGCGACCATGCGATCAATTACACCACCCGTACACCAATTGGTGTAGTAGGTTGTATTTCACCATGGAACTTACCGTTGTATTTATTTACCTGGAAAATTGCCCCGGCTATTGCTGCCGGTAATTGTGTGGTAGCAAAACCAAGTGAGGTTACACCGTACACCGCCTATTTGCTTAGCGAAATTTGTATAGAAGCGGGCTTACCTGCAGGTGTGTTAAACATTGTTCATGGACTTGGTCCTAAAGTAGGAAGTGCCATGACAAGTCATGTTGGAATTAAAGCGATTAGTTTTACCGGAGGAACCAAAACAGGAGCAGAAATTGCTCGTGTGGCAGCTCCCATGTTTAAGAAACTATCATTAGAGTTAGGAGGGAAAAATCCGAACATCATTTTTGCTGATTGCGATTTTGACAAGATGTTGAATGAAACGTTGCGTTCATCATTCCTGAACCAAGGTGAGATTTGCTTATGCGGTTCACGCATTTTTGTTGAACGACCACTGTATGAGAAATTCAAAACAGCTTTTGTAGAAAAAGTGAAGGCAGAGTTAGTGGTTGGAAATCCGATGGATGCAAAAACTAAAACCGGAGCTATTGTAAGCAAAATGCACTTTGAAAAAGTGTTAAGTTATATTGAATTAGCCAAACAAGAGGGAGGAACTATTTTATGCGGTGGACAACAAGTGAAATTAGATGGAGAGTTTGCTGATGGTTGGTACATTGCTCCAACGGTAATTGAAGGATTGAGTTATGATTGCCGTACCAACCAAGAAGAAATTTTTGGTCCGGTAGTAACTATTACCCCTTTTGATACAGAAGAGGAAGCATTAATGATGGCAAACTCAACCGAGTATGGTTTGGCTTCTACCATTTGGACAGAAAACCTGACTAGAGCGCATCGTGTTGCGGCTAAAATTAAAGCAGGTATCGTATGGATTAACTGCTGGTTACTTCGCGATTTAAGAACTCCGTTTGGTGGTGTGAAAAATAGTGGAGTAGGGCGTGAAGGAGGTTGGGAAGCACTTCGTTTCTTTACCGAACCTAAAAACGTTTGTATAAAATTGTAACAAAAAGCCCCGAGATTTCACTCGGGGCTTTTTGTTACAATTACTCTTAATTGAAAACCTCCGTTAATAGTTTGCCAATGATTTTATGCATGGGTTTTTCGGTGTCTAAACTTGGGTTGATTTCTGTAATTTCATAACCAACCAAGTTGTTCAATTCTTTAAATGTTTTCAGTAAATAAACACCTTGCTCAAAGGTTAATCCATTCTCCACCGGAGTTCCGGTTCCCACACTCAAACTACTGTCTAAACTATCAACATCAAAACTGATGTAAATATAATCGCAGCCACTCAAGTGCTTTAGTGCTTGCTCGGCCACTTGCTCGATGCCAATTTTTGCAATTTCATCCGGTCTAAATGCTCTAATCCCTTCTTTGGTAATGATGGCTTCTTCTTCTTCCTCTGTACTTCTGAGCGCAATAAAAACAATATCGGAGCCTTGAAGCTTAGGCGTAATGTTTCTTCTTCCCAAGCGTTTCAATTGATTCCACAAATGTTTAGTTACTTCCAATGGGTTATTTCTTCCCATTTCTCTATGGTCATCACCCATGAGTGCAGCAAGTGGCATACCATGAATATTGCCGGAAGGCGTAGTGTAAGGGCTATGTAAGTCGGCATGAGCATCAATCCAAATAACACCGATACGGCTATTTGCATGAAAATCTTTTACTCCGGAAATAAGGGCATTTGCATTACTGTGATCACCGCTAAAAATAAATGGAACAGCACCTAAGCTTAGCGTTTCCACAATGTTATCACACACTTTTTGTTGAAAGGCACTAATAATTTCAATGTTCTTTCCATAAGGTGTGGCGGTAGTATCTTTTAAAGGTTTTGGTGCAAGTCTGTTATAGTTGTATAAATCTACCTGCTCAAAATTCAATGCTTTTAATTCTTCAATCAGGGCTTGGGGGCCTTGAGCAGCGCCTTGTTTGCCTGCTCCAAAATCACTCTCAACTGTTATTAATTTAAATCGCTCATCACGCATAAAAAACCATAATGGTACGCGGCAAGTATACATAAAATAAGCCAATTACCGTTTTTGCTTTGGCTAACTTGCTGTTTATCGCATATTTTATGTTGTTTTGAAAATTGAATACCAACTACATGGCACAAAATACTCCGTATATCGTAATGATTCGTCCGGTTAGCTTTACTTACAATGAGCAAACGGCCGTAAATAATGCATTTCAGCAAACTGATGCAGCCAATCAGCACACACAAAATTTAGCTGTGGCTGAGTTTAATGCCATGGTCCAATTACTAAGCGATAATGGGGTACAAGTAATGGTATTTGATGACACCGAGTACCCACATACTCCCGATAGTATTTTTCCTAACAATTGGTTTAGTACACATGAAAGCGGTGAAATGGTATTGTATCCCATGTATGCACCAAATAGGCGAGAGGAGCGCAGACCTGATATTGCAGTAGAGATTGCTGAGCGTTTTTCTATGCTTGATATTGTTGATTTTACCCCTTATGAAAAAGACGAAAAGTTTTTAGAAGGAACCGGAAGCATGGTGTTGGATAGGGATTTACGCATTTGCTATGCTTGTGTTTCTCCCCGTACAGATAAGGATTTGTTACAAGAGTTCTGCAATAAATTAGGCTACGAGTTATTAGCTTTCCATGCGATTGATTTACAAAAACAGCCGATTTACCATACCAATGTGGTGATGAGTGTTGGCGATAAGTTTATGGTGGTTTGCATGGATTGTATTCCAAACGAAACCGAACGTGAACTCATTCGTCAATCTACTTCAAAAGAAATCATTACGATTAGCTACCAACAATTGATGCAGTTTGCCGGTAACATGCTTGAAGTGGTAGATGCGCATGGCGAACATTTATTGGTAATGAGCACTACTGCATACGAGAGTTTAACGCCTGAGCAAATCACCCAATTGGAGAAACATGCTCGCATTTTGCACACGAGTTTAAATACCATTGAAACGAATGGTGGAGGCAGTGCACGTTGTATGATGGCAGAAATATTTTTGCCAACTAAGGCAAGCTAATTACTTTTTTAAGCTTACGGTAAATGAAATAAAATGCGGTAAGCACTACTAGAGACAGGGCTGTGTAAAGCATCGCATTATCCCCGGGCCAATGTAAAATTCGAAAAAGCGCACCCGTAACTAAAAGGATGTTTTCGAATAAGATAATTGCGATGACAATTCGGTTTTGTTTCATTGGGAAATTGTTATTTATCAAAGATAAATTTTACGGATTTAGGTACAAAAAAATCATAAAATATTAACCTTGGTTTTCATAACATTGCACTGTTTAAATTTTGGTTCACCACTTTAATAGTTATCAGATTGTCAGCAGGTATCAAAAACAAGTACATTGATTTAATTAATCAAACGTTTTACTTCCCTCGCCATGGTTTTGAGGTTAAAAATAACCAACTTCATTTTCATGGAGTTGATTTGATGGAACTCATCAATACCTATGGAACTCCATTTAAGTTTACCTACCTCCCTAAAATTGGAGAACAAATTAACAAGGCTCGAACGTTGTTTAACCAGGCGATTACAAAATATAACTACGAAGCCTCATACAAATACTGCTATTGCACCAAAAGTTCACACTTCAGTTTTGTATTAGATGAGGTGTTGAAAAATGATGCAGATATCGAAACATCATCAGCCTTCGATTTGGACTTGTTGATTAGATTAAACGCTGCAGGAAAATTTGCTAAGAATCGCACCATCATTTGCAACGGATACAAAACAGATGTGTATGCGCAAAAAATGGTGAATTTGGTGGAGCAAGGTTTTGAAAACTTGGTGTGTGTATTGGATAATCCGGGGGAATTTGAGTTGATGGACAAATATGCCAAGCAACCTATGAACTTGGGCATTCGGATTGCAACAGAAGAAGAACCGGGCTACTTGGTGTATACCTCGCGTTTGGGTACAAGTCATAAGTTAATTGCCGATTTATACACCAATAAAATCAAAAACAATCCGAAGTTTAAACTAAAGATGCTTCACTTCTTCGTAAACAGTGGTATTAGAGATACTACTTACTACTGGAGTGAATTGACTCGTTTAGTAAATGTGTATTGTGATATCAAAGAACTTTGTGCTGATTTAGATACACTTGATATTGGTGGCGGTATGCCTATTTACACGTCATTAGGTGTGGAGCACGATTATCCGTATATGATTGATCAAATCGTTTACTACATCAAAACCATTTGCGATAGCCGTGGTATTCAGGTTCCTAATATCGTAACCGAATTTGGTTCGTTTACCGTTGGAGAGAGTGGAGGAGCAGTGTATAACATTATTGGCGAAAAGCAGCAAAACGATAAAGAGGCTTGGTACATGATTGATAGTTCGTTTATTACCACCTTGCCAGATACTTGGGGAATTGGACAAAAATTTATTCTGTTAGCCATTAATCAATGGGATGAAGAGTTTAAGCGCATCAATTTAGGGGGCTTAACTTGCGATAGTCAAGACTTTTACAACAGCGATACTCATACCAATTCCGTATTCATGCCGAAACTAAAAGAGGGCGAACCTTTTTACATGGGCTTTTTCCATACCGGGGCTTATCAAGAAAGTTTGGGTGGTTATGGAGGAATTCAACATTGTTTAATTCCTGCTCCTAAACACCTGATTATAGATAGGAAAGAAGATGGAACGCTTGATGTAAAGGTGTTTGCGCAAGAACAAGATGCAGATCAAATGATGAAAGTATTAGGTTACTAGTACAAAAAGGCATTTTTTTTGATAAAAGTTTGCATAAAACAAAAACAACTCATACTTTCGCAGACCTAAAAAATACTGTCATGGCATTTACAAGATACAAACGCAAAGAAAAAAAGAACAGAACCGTGTCACGTTTACGTACTCAAGGTTTGAAATTAAACAACGCTGTTGTTAAAATCGTATCTCCAAACAAAGACAAAGTAGTAGTTATCGAAGAATAACTATTTGGCACTTGTTGCCTATACCAAAAGCCGTTGCGATTTTTCGTAACGGCTTTTATTGTTTGTGCTCCGCTAAGTTTACCACCACATCTGCTGCTCTTTTACTGGCTCCTACACCGCCCAAAAGGGTTCTTAGTTCACTATAATCAGCCTTCATACGGTCCAACTCTTTACCGTTGGGTAAAATAGCGTCTAATTCAGCCTTAACGCGCTCTATCTTAAAGTCTTGTTGAATGAGCTCGGTAATGCTGGTTCTGTCCAAACATAAATTCACTAATGAGATGTATTTAATGTTTACCAATAGGCGAGCAATGGCCACCGAAATAGGATTGGCAACATACCCGCACACCTGCGGAACTTCAAACAAAGCTGTTTCTAAAGTGGCCGTTCCACTACATACAATTGCAGCAGTGCTCTTTTTCAATAAGTCGTACGTTTGGCCAAACAACAATTTTACTTGATTAGTTAGGAATGGCTTATAATGAACTTCTTCCAGGCCCGGTGCACCGGCAATTACAAATTGATAAGTAGGATAGTGCTTTACTAACTCTAACATCAGAGGCAGAATTTTGTTAATTTCCTGCTTACGACTTCCCGGTAGCAAAGCAATGATAGGACGTTGGTCAGATGCGGTAATTGCTAAATCTTTTGCCTGATGCTCCGCAATGGCATCTATCAATGGATTTCCAACATAAGTACTTTTTACCTTCCACTTTTTAAAGTACTCCACTTCAAATGGAAAAATCAGTAGTAACTCATCCACAAATTTTTCTAACTTTTTACCTCTATTCTCCTTCCATGCCCAAATTTTAGGTGCAATATAGTAAGCAGTTTTGATGTGGTGTTGCTTGCAAAATTCGGCAATACGTAGATTAAATCCGGGATAATCAATCAAAATAACCACATCTGGTTGAAAGTCGAGGATATGTTGTTTGCAACGTTTGATGTTGTTGAAAATACTTTTCAGGTTCATTACTACTTCTACAAAACCCATGATGGTGACCTCTTTATAGTGCACCATTAAGCCCGAATGAGCGGCCTGTTGCATTAAATCGCCACCCCAAAAGCAAAATTCTGCCCGGGCATCTTTTTGCTTAATGGCTTTTATTAGGTTTGATCCGTGTAAGTCACCGGAAGCTTCACCGGCAATCAAAAAGTACTTCATGTTGCAGCAATTTTAACAAAGAGTTTTTAAACTACCCGCTAAAAACTATTTTTGAGGTAAATCTTAAATACTCAGACCATGGAGAACCAAAAGCAAAACAAATCAACCCAGTACATTTTATTGGCGTTGTTAATCCTTTCCTTAATTGGAAATGTGTTTCAGTACAAAAACAATCAGCAAGATGTGGCTGTGCGCGATTCCAAGATTGATACGCTCGTTACGGTTCAGGCTGAGTTGGAAAATGAACTGGCTTCCACCGGCAAAGAATTGGAAAGCTACAGAGGAATTGCTGCAAATCTTGATTCGTTGTTGGATGACGCCAATTCGAAAGTAGCAGCACAAGAGGCCAAGATCAAGCAATTGATTGCTTCTGAGAAAAACGGTAAAACGCTTAACAACAAGTTGAAAAAAGAATTAGCTGAATTACGTAAGCTAAAAGATCAATACTTAGAAAAAATTGATCAGTTGATTACCGAGAATGAGCAATTGAAGAAAGAGAACGAAGCTAAAGCTGCTGAAATTACTAAGTTAAACGAGGAAAAAAGCGGATTGCAAGGAAAAGTGGCAACAGCCTCTCAGTTGCAAGCTGAATACATCAAGGTTTCATCATATAAGAAAAAGGGAAGTGGCAAATATGTGGAGACTAGTTTAGCCAAACGTACCAATCGCATTGATGTGAGCTTAACTGTAATGGATAATAAAGTTGCTCAACCGGGCGATCGTATGGTGTATGTGGTTATTAAGGAGCCTGCAGGACAAACATTAGCCGGAGCAAGTATGGCTAAGTTTAACACAGTTCCCGGCAACGAAGAAATAGCTGCTACTTCATCTTATAAAGTTAAGTATGATGGTCAACGTCAAGAGATAAAAGTAAGTTACGAGAGCGAGGAGCGTGAGTTGAAACCGGGTAGTTATACTATTGATGTATACATTGATGGTACCTTGGTAAATACATCTGCGTACATTTTGCGTTAGAATTCATCTCATTCAATAAAAAAAGCCCTGAGTGATTGCTCGGGGCTTTTTTTATGAATACTGAGCACTATTAGTTTTAGATTTTCCCCAATAAGTAAGCCCCCGTGTAGCTTTTCTTGTTTTTTACCAATTCCTCAGGAGTTCCTTCAAAAACCAAGTTTCCTCCTTCTGTTCCTGCCTCCGGTCCAAGGTCTATCACCCAATCAGCGCATTTAATTACATCCATATTGTGCTCAATAACTATAATACTATGCCCTTGGTTAATGAGCGCTTGGAAGGACGTCATTAACTTTTTGATATCGTTAAAGTGTAAGCCGGTGGTTGGTTCATCAAAAATAAAAAGAATGTGTTCTTGATTTTTTCCTTTACCTAAAAAGCTGGCTAATTTTACACGTTGAGCTTCTCCACCACTTAAGGTGTTACTGCTTTGGCCTAGTTTTACGTAGCCTAAACCAACTTCTTGTAGAGGTCTAATTTTATTATAAATCGAAGTTTCTTCTTTGAAAAATTCAAGTGCTTCATCCACACTCATTGCCAAAACATCGCTAATGTGTTTGCCGTGATGTTTACAATCTAAAATTTCCTCTTTAAAACGAGCGCCTTTACATTCTTCACATGGCAAGTGAATGTCAGCCATAAACTGCATTTCTATGGTTACTTCTCCTTCACCTTGGCAAGTTTCGCAACGGCCTCCATCAACGTTAAAACTGAAGTGTTGAGGTTTGTAGCCTCTGCTTTTACTTATAGGTAAGTTGGCATACAAATCTCTGATGGCATCATACGCTTTGATATAGGTAATCGGATTAGATCGAGATGATTTTCCAATTGGATTTTGATCCACCAACTCAATGTGTTTTATTGCTTTCAGGTTTCCTTCCAATCGGTCGAAAACTCCAGTTTTCTCTCCACTGTAATTGCCTAAATGTTTTTGAAGAGCCGGATATAAAATGTTTTTTACTAAGGTTGTTTTTCCACTTCCGCTTACACCTGTTACTACTGTTAAAACGTGAAGAGGGAACTTTACATTCATTCCTTTCAAGTTATTTTGTCGAGCACCTTTTACTTCCACAAAATCATTCCACTTTCTTCTTTTATCCGGAAGAGGTACTTGTTCTGTATTGCTCAGATACTTGCCGGTTAAGCTAGCTTTATCTTTCTTAATTTGCTCAACGCTTCCTTGTGCTACCAATTCTCCACCATGAATACCTGCCATTGGGCCAATATCAATAATGTCATCTGCCACTTCCATGATGTCTTGGTCGTGTTCAACCACCACAACGGTATTCCCGATGTCGCGTAGTTTTTTAAGCACACCAATTAGTTTTTCGGTATCTCTGCTATGCAAACCAATACTAGGTTCATCTAAAATATAAAGCGAACCAACCAAGCTACTTCCTAATGAGGTTGCCAGATTAATTCGCTGACTCTCTCCACCGCTCAAGGTATTTGATAAACGATTAAGTGATAAATAACCTAGACCAACATTTTGTAAAAAGGATAATCGTGAGGTGATTTCGCGCAGCATGCGATCAGCTATTTTGCTGTGTTGCGCACTTAAGCTTAGTTGTGAAAAATAAGCAGAAGCCTCATCAATACTCATTAATAAAACTTCACTTAAGCATTTATTATCTTGATTGTTTTTTGTTTTAACATCAACCAATTTAACATAGTTGGCATCTTTGCGTAAACGTGTTCCTTTACAATCAAAGCAAGTAGTTTTACCGCGATATCGGGCTAACATTACGCGGTATTGTATTTTGTAGGTCTGTTTCTCTAACTCTTTAAAAAATCCGTCTAAGCCTTCCCATTGTTCATCTCCACGCCATAAGAACTCACGCTGATCAGCAGTTAATTCGTGATAAGGTTTATGAATAGGGAATTTATTTTTACCGCTTAGTTTAACAAAATGAGTTTTCCACTCACTCATTTTCTCTCCTTTCCAAGGAGCAATAGCATCGGCATAAATACTTAAACTTTTATCCGGAACAACAAGGTCTTCATCAATGCCAATAACACTTCCGAAGCCTTCGCAAGTTTTACATGCGCCATAAGGATTGTTAAAGCTAAAGAAGTTTACAGATGGTTCTTCAAACGTGATTCCATCTAACTCAAATCGATTGTTGTAATGCAAACGTTTTTTTGTTCCATCTTCATTCCATATTTCTAGTTCGCATTCGCCATGACCTTCATAGAATGCCGTTTGGACACTATCTGCAATGCGATTTCTGTTATCTTCATCATCTTTTATAACCGTAAATCGGTCGATGAGTAAATGAATTTCTTTAGGTTGATTTTTTCCTTTGGGTGTGAATGACTCCAAAAACTCCTCAATGCCTTGCATGGAGCCATCGACAACAATTCTGCTGAAACCATTTTGTAAGTACACCTCCAGTTTCTTTTTCAGTTCAGCAGCTGTTGCGTTAATCGCAACTAAAAGCAAAATGCGAGTTTCTTCAGCAAATGCCTCGATTTCATCAACCACTGTTTCTACAGTGTGTCTCACTACCGGTTTGTTTGAAACAGGAGAGAAGGTAACTCCAACACGTGCGAACAATAATTTGAGGTAATCATATATCTCTGTGGTGGTAGCAACTGTACTTCTTGGGTTACGTGTATTTACTTTCTGCTCTATGGCAATAGCCGGTGATATACCATTTATGTAGTCTACTTCAGGCTTATTCATTTTACCTAAAAACTGACGCGCATAAGCTGATAAACTCTCTACATACCTACGTTGTCCTTCTGCATAAAGCGTGTCAAAAACCAAGCTTGATTTCCCACTTCCACTCACGCCCGTAACCACGGTTAATTTATTTCGCTGCATCTCCACATCTATGTTTTTTAGGTTGTGAACACGAGCTCCTTTTATCTCTATGTTTTTGGTTTTGACTTCGCTTTTAAACTTCATGGAATAATGCCAACTTTTGGTACAATACTACAAATTAAAAGTGTCGAAATAGGGGAATTGTTTTATCATTTCGCCCCTTTTTAATTGTAAGAAAATAGTCAAGATTGAATATTTATATACGAATTTAGAAAAAATGTTGATGTGATAATTATTGTGTAGACGCCAATAAATAAAGGTGTTTTAAGTATATTTTGAAATTTTAATGATATGCACATTGAGAAAATTTTAAGAATGATGTGCTTGTAATCCCTGTGGAATGAACTATTTTTACATATCAATAACAATCATTCAACGCTAAAAGCATAACACTATCGAATAAAACTCTACACTAATTTTTTACGTACAACAAGTTAAATCTTCTAATTGTTATTGCCATGAAGAATGTACAGCAGATTAGTGACCAAGAGTTGGTTCACCTCTACATTAAAGGAAACGAAGCGTGCTTAGCACAGCTTATTAAGCGTCATCAACGCAGCATGTTTACAGCCATTTACTTATTGGTTAAGAACAGGGCTTTGGCTGAAGACATTTTTCAAGATGCTTTTATCAAAATCATCCACACGTTGCGTGCAGGTAACTACAACGAGGAAGGTAAGTTTGGCCCATGGGCTATTCGTATCGGCCGCAACTTAGCTATCGATCATATTCGTAAACAAAAGCGCAATGTGGTTATTACCGATAGTGAGGGTAATGACATATTAAGTTATATACAAATAGCAGAAGATAGCCGAGAGGATAAACTCATCCAGTACCAAACCGAGCAAAGCATAAAAGAGTTGGTTAAGTTATTACCGGAGGAGCAAAGAGAAGTGCTCATTATGCGCCATTGGGGTGATATGAGTTTTAAGGAAATTGCCGATCAAACAGGGGTGAGTATTAATACGGCTTTAGGACGTATGCGATATGCGTTAAACAACCTCCGTAAAATGATGGATAAGCAAGGTGTTAAAGTTTAACTATTTGGTTTACAGTAGTTTTTAAATTTATTTCTGGTTTAAATACTAAAGGCATAGGCTGCTCGTTTTATTGGTGTAAAACTTAAAACGAAATTGGCCTATGCCAGAAAAATCTACAAAATCAAACAAACTTATTGCTCTTATGTACAACGAACTAACAGCCCCGGAAAAGGCTGATTTGATGTCCGCTATACAAACAGACGATGAAGTGAAGCAAGAATGGTTGACCATATCAGAAACTGTTCAAGCATTAAATGAAATTAGTGAGAAGCCAAGCCAAAGTACCATCGATTTAATCATGGAATATTCGGCTAAAACTCACGAGCCACAACATGCTTAAAAGTACTTGTATGTCTAACATTTAGCATAAACCCCGATGATTCCTGTCATTGGGGTTTATTATTTTCGGAACTACCTTCGTTATCAAACATCGGGTATTATGAAATTATTTACTGCCGAACAACTGAAAAAATGGGATGCCTACACGATAAAGCATACGCCAATTTCATCGGCTGAGTTAATGGAAAAAGCATCTTCACTTTGTGAAGAGCATTTGGTTAAACTCATCAAATCAAGAGAAATTAATCAGGTTAAAGTTTTTTGTGGTTCAGGAGATAATGGGGGAGATGGGTATGTTATTGCGCGCAGGTTAGTAATGCATGGATATATGGTGAGTGTGTATCATGTAGAAACATCAAGCAGAACGAGTATTGATAATGAGCGTAATTATTTCCGACTACTACACGAAAGTGGTGTGCATGTGCAAGAGTTAACTGCAGGCAGTAAACTTCCGGTTATTACTGAGCATGATTTGGTGATTGATGCACTATTGGGAATTGGTTTAAATAAACCGGTTGAAGGAGCTTTAGAAGAACTAATAAAACACATCAATAACTCGAAAGCATACATTGTTGCTATTGATGTTCCAACAGGTTTGCCGGTAGATATTCATGTTAGTTTTGAAGTGAAAGCAGATGCAGTAATTAAGGCATCCGAAACGCTTACTTTTCAAATCCCTAAATCGTTCTTTTTGTTGCCCGATGCTTATCAATATACCGGAGAGTTTACAGTATTAGATATTGGTTTATTGAAAGATTTTCAAGATGAGGAGGAGTGTGCGGTAAATTATATTACACCACAACTTTTAGCAGATTGGAAGCGTGTTCGCCCGAAGTTTAGTAACAAAGGATCCTTCGGACATTTGCTGATAGCAGCAGGTAGCTTAGGGAAAATGGGCGCAGCTGTGCTTTCGTCAAAAGCTGCTTTAAGATGCGGTTGCGGTTTACTTACGGTTCATTTACCCGCACACGGCAATGTGATTATGCAAACTGCATTACCTGAAGCAATGACTAGTATGGATAATCATGCCGATGAAATTAGTATGCTTCCCGAGGTTACCAACTTTCATGCAATTGCCATAGGTCCGGGCATGGGGACATCCTCCATTACTAGTAATGCATTTTTAAATTGGCTACCAACCGTTGATAAACCCATTGTGTTGGATGCAGATGCGTTAAATATGATTGCTGGTGCGTTAAAGGAAGGGAAGGAAGTAATATTTCCTAAATATACTGTTATTACTCCCCACCCAAAAGAGTTTGATCGACTTGTTGGTGGATCGTTGTCGAGTATAGACCGTTTGCACAAGCAATTATCCTTTGCTGTTCAACACAACATTACCATCGTTTTAAAAGGTGCACATACTTCGGTGGCCACTCCGGAAGGAAAATTGTATTTCAATAGCACCGGAAATCCACTGCTAGCCACAGCAGGCAGCGGTGATGTGCTTACGGGTATGATCGCATCTTTATTGGCTCAAGGATATTCTACACAACATGCAGCTATCATTGCCGTATTTACGCACGGCAAATGCGCAGATGTTTGTCAGCAGCAAGGCCGAAAAACAATGATTGCCAGTGATATCATTGATCGAATTCCGGAGGTGCTTTAAGGAAGGTAACCTAAACGCACACCAACCGTAAACTGGTTGAATGAAACCTCGGTAGGAGGTTGTATCATAAATGTATTTTCACCTAAAGCTTTTTGATGGGTGTATTGTGCCATTAGCCACCAGCGCTCACTATCGCCCAATGCCATTTCTAATCGTACACTTTGATACGGGACTCTGCTCGTACCATTTCCTCCATCATACCAAAATGTTCCTACAAGTCTTCTGTTATCAACCGCACTAAAATTGTATTCACCCCTTAGTATAAAAGGACGGCTGAAGTACATCAAATCGCCATTGAGGTTGGGCATATCAACACCGCCTACACTTGCTTGTCGCCAACGAAAATCAATACCGGCTAATGCCCCCCACTTGTGTACTCTGTAACCTGCCAAAAATAAATAACCCATATTCGTGCAAACGGAAAACTTACTCTCCGTTTCCGTTTTATACACTTGTGGTTTTTGACTCATCCATCCCAAATTGATATCAAAGTAAAATGCATCGTGAATAGTGAAGTCGGATTTATTGCCAATAAATGCAGAAATAATTTTTACCTCGTTGTTCAGGTGAATACCATTTGCACTTTTTGTGGCACTATCTTTTGGAGTCATACTAAAATTGGTGTAACCAACATTAAAGCGCATCACTTTTCTTAGGCCATCAGCGCTAATGTAAATGTACTCTTGAGAGGTTGCTTGGTAAAAGAATACCAATAGTAAAAAAAAGAGGGTAAATCGGGTAGTCATGTTTGATTAGGTTTAATAAGAGCAAATAACTGCATAAACACCCTGCCGAGTAATCGCATGAAATGCGTATTTAAAATTTAATTTTCGGTTAATTGTTGTTGATACAACTATGCAGCCTTTTGAGATGTATATCAGCTATTCAACATCTTGCGGAAGGAATAATAACTATACTGTTCATAAGGAACAATTAATACACTTGCAAATCACGATATATTCCTTAATCTTGCTCCCATCAAGTAGCAGTACTTGGTTTTTAGTATTTACGGAAACAAGCAAACTAAACGTTATGATGCAACAACACAGATCATTTAACCGGCCTATCGCACGACAATTTGCTACTCCAAAGTTACTCACCAAAATGCACACCATTATGAATAAGTGCGGTGTTAAAAAAAGCACAGATTTGATTGTAAGTGCATTTACAACAGGTGGCAGTGAAATTACCTCAACCAAACAATTAACACGTACCGTTGCAGAAAAAATCATCCTGTTTCTTCAGGACCATCAACGCAAGAATTCGTCAGTAGATGATATTTTGTGTGATGCAATGCGTAAAGTTATTTTAAAACGTGTTGGTAAAGTAATTTGGATGCGCCACCGCTCAACAGAAATCAAGTTAATTCATGCATGGATTTTGAGAGAAGGCCTTTTCGAGAAACCATTACACGAACACAATTTTGAAGAGTTGTATCAATTAATGGTTCATGTCGGAGAATAATCAATCGAACATGTGAAACAAAAAAGGCTGCCATTGGCAGCCTTTTTTATGAAATATACTTTTCAAACTTATTCTTGAACCAATTTTGGAACGTTTACTTGCAATAAGTAGAAACCTCCGAATAGAACACCGCTGTAGAATAAATCTGCTGCAATGTTGTAGTTAAAGAAAGGTACTGCCATTACAAAGCAGTTTACTAAACCTGCAAAATCAGTTGCATAAAGAGGAGTGCCGGTGTAAAAGCCACTCATCCAAACCATAAAGTTGGTTACTACAAAGAATAACACAGACGCTGCTAATGATGATAAACCTACGCGAGCAACACTCTTGTTGGAACGCATATTCATACCTAACCAAGTAATTAGGGTGAAAGCTCCGTATACAGCAATAGTTTGCTCTGGATAGTTCCAGCCGCTGAAGCCCATCAACGCATCACTCATTACCATGGCGGCAATAGGAAGGATAAAAGCTAAAAATCTATTCGATACATATGCTCCGGCAAATAATGCAATTGCTCCAAGTGGAGTAAAGTTAGGTGCATGAGGCAAAAGGCGCGCTGTTGCAGCAGCCAAGATAAATGCAGATATAACTACTAATTTTTTGTTCATAACGAATTTTCTTAACGATACTTTGTATTGAGTGTTGCGAAAGTAATCACCCTTACCAAAATAACAAAATACCCGAGCGGAATATTTGTTCCATAACTTACCAACACTGTAAATTACCATTTACAGATAGCTAAAAACCGCTCAAAAAAAAACTTGTATCTATTGTATTTAAATCGTGAAATTGCACAGCAAAGACATAATTGTTTTGTAATGAAAAAATTAATTCTAAGTGGTTTACTGTCAGTTGCATTAGTAGCAACTAGTACAGCACAAACAGCCACCACACCAGCCCCAACAGGTCCGGTATTGCTTGAAAAAGTAACTGCAAAGCCGGGCGAATTGGTAATTGCCTACGAAAAATGGCGCTTGCCTAATGGTTTAACCGTGTTTATTCACGAAGACCATTCAGATCCTATTGCTCACGTAGAAGTAACCTACCACGTTGGTAGTGCTCGTGAAACTCCGGGAAAATCGGGTTTTGCTCACTTTTTTGAGCATATGATGTTCCAAGGTTCTGACCACGTTGCAGACGAGGAGCATTTTAAATTGGTTCAAACAGCAGGTGGTAATATGAATGGTACAACCAACCACGATAGAACCAATTACTTTGAAACTGTTCCTAAAAATTATTTGGAAACTGCTTTATGGTTGGAAGCTGACCGTATGGGTTTCTTATTAGATGCGGTTACTCAAAAGAAATTTGAAACACAACGTGCTACCGTTAAAAACGAGAAGGATCAACGTATCACTAACGTTCCTTACGGTATGCGTGATGAAATCAAAAACACCATTTTATATCCACCAAACCATCCTTACTACTGGCCAACAATTGGTTTTGTAGAGGATTTGAATCGTGTTGGAGTGGAAGATTTAAAAAACTTCTTCATGCGTTGGTATGGTCCAAACAATGCCAGCATTGTTGTTGCCGGAGATGTGACTCCTGAAGACGTAATGAAATTAGTAGATAAGTATTTCGGTTCAATTCCTCGTGGTCCGGAAGTTCGTAAACAACGTGTTGAGCCAGTGCGTTTGGCTGATAACGTTTATGCAAACTATGGCGACAAGGTATATTTACCAATGTTACAAGTAACTTACCCAACTGTTCCTTCTTACCATCCGGATGAAGCAGCATTAGATATTTTGGGTAGCGTTTTAGGTAACGGTAACAACTCTATCTTCTACAAAAACTTTGTTAAATCAGAAAAAGCGCTACAAGCAGCTACTTTCCATGGTGTAGGTTATGGAAGTGAGTTAGCAGGTGAGTTCAATATTTTGGTGGTGAGTTTCCCTGATGGTGAAACAGATGTAGAGGCCCTAATCAAAAAGACTCTTGATGATTTTGATGCAGCCGGTGTAGATGAAGAAGCAATGATTCGTGCGAAGAGTGAAATCGAAACACAATTGATGCAATCTATGCAAAGTGTTGCCGGTAGAGCGAGCATGATTAGCCAAATGTATTACACCTTGGGTGACAAGAAATGGAATATGAACGATGAGCTAGCTCGTTACCAAAAAGTGACCAAAGAAGACGTAATGCGCGTATTCCGTCAGTACGTTAAGGGTAAATATGCAGCTATCGTTAATATCTTCCCTAAAAACACCAACGCTGCAAGCAACAAAGAAGAAACTAAATTGGTGGAGTCTTCAGGACAAGCTAAAAGCGAATTAGAATACAAAGGTTTAACATACAAAAAACCGGTTGATAATTTCGATCGCAGCAAAAAGCCTGAGGTAGGCGTAGCTCCTTCACCTGTGGTGCCTGCTATTTACGAAGAGAAGTTTGATAACGGAATCAAATTGTTAGGCACACAATCAACCGAGTTACCTGTAGTATCGATTTATTTCAGTATTAAAGGTGGTAACATGGCGTTGAACGACCAAAGCAAAACAGGTTTGGCGGCAATTACTGCTGAGATGATGGGACAAGCTACTCAAAACTATACTGCTGAGCAGTTTGAAAATGAGTTAACCAAATTAGGTAGCTACATCAACTTCGGTGCTGATGATGATAACACGTTTGTTTCAATCACCTGCCAGCGTAAAAATCTAGATAAAACATTAGCGTTGTTCGAAGAAAAATTACTTCGTCCTAAGTTTACTGCAGAAGATTTCAAACGTATTCAAAAACAAGTTGCTCAAAGCATCAACTCATCTAAATATGATGCAGGTGATTTAGCTGATAAAGCGTTTGCGAAATTATTATACGGTCCTAAGTCAATTATGGCTGAGCCGGTTGAAGGAACATTTGAAACCGTAAAGTCTTTCTCTGTAAAAGATGTTCAAATGTACTACGACAAATTCTATGCTCCTGAATTAACAAATGTGGTAGTAGTAGGCGATGTTGCTCAAAATGAAATCATGCCTAAGCTTCAATTCTTAAACAAATGGGCTAAGAAAAATGTGGTGCTTCCAAATGTAACGTTAACTGCTCCGGTAATTGAAAAAACTCAGATTTACTTAATTGATAAATACAAATCAACTCAAAGTGAAATCCGCGTAGGTTACTTGGCACTACCATACGATTACAACGGTAAATACTTTAAAGCTCGCGTGATGAACTTCCCATTAAGCGGAAACTTCAATAGTCGTATCAACCAAAACCTACGTGAAGACAAAGGCTTTACTTATGGTGTAAGTGGTTACTTCGCAGGTTCAGATGTTGCTGGTCCATTTGCTATTGCTTGTGGTGTTCGTGGTACTGCCACTGATAGTGCAGTGAAAGAGATTTTCAGCGAAATGAAAAAATATGTTGCTGAAGGTATGACTGCTGAAGAGTTAGAGTTTGCCAAGAAATCTTTACGTTCAGGTGATGCGTTACGTTACGAAACTCCCGGACAAAAAGCTAACTTCTTAAGCGTAATTGCTACTCGTAACTTACCGAAAGACTATATCGATCAACAAAACAAGTTATTACAAACCTTAACTCAAGAAGAGTTAAACAAATTGGCTCAAGAGTTATTGCCAATGGATAAAATGGTGATTGTAATTGTTGGTGATAAAGAGAAAATTGGAGAGAACCTGATTAAGTTGGGTTACAAAGTGAACGATTACAAGATTAAGTAATTAGCATAGCTGAATAACGGAAAGCGTCCCGAACAAGTTTCGGGGCGCTTTTTTTGTGCAGTCGTCTTAACGTATATCTTTGCGCATATGCTCAATTTAACACCAACTGAAGTTCTTTCTATCAAAGCTAAAGCGTTGCGTTATGCCTCACAGCATGAGGTTGCGGTGTTGTTGGATAATAATTTTTGCACCACTGCACTAGGAATTGGTGAGTTAGAGTTTGCAGCAGCGTTTGGAGTGAGTGATTATGTGGAGTTGAACTCAAATGCGTTTGAATCGTTGAAGGCATTTAAGGAAAAGCATGCCAGTAAATATGTGTTCACCCAACTGAGTTACGATTTGAAAAATGAATTGGAGGAGTTGTACTCCAATCATTCTAATCATATTGGTTTTGCTCGTTTAATAGCCTTTGTTGCGAAAGAACTTTTGGTGGTAAATAAAGCGGGAGAGGTGTTGGAGGGTGCAGATTTATTGGATACATGGAATGGTATTGCAGATTGGGAATTGCCTGAAGCAACGGATAAAATTTTGATGCAACCACGTGTAAGCAAGTCGCAATATTTATTTGATGTGGAACGCGTTAAGCAACACATTGTAGAAGGAGATGTGTACGAGTTGAATTATTGCACGGAGTTTTTTGCAGAGCACGTAAACTTTAATCCGTATATTACTTACGAGAAACTTATCCAAAAATCGCCTGTTCCGTTTGCCGCATTTTTTAAATGGTATGATCGCTATTTGTTGTGTGCAAGCCCGGAAAGGTTTATGTGTAAACAAGGTGAGCGTATCTACTCTCAACCTATAAAAGGTACCGCTAAACGAGGCAAAACGGTAGAAGAGGATGAGGCTTTGAAGACCTCCTTACGTCAATCGGAAAAAGAGCAAGCCGAAAATTTGATGATAGTTGATTTGGTGAGAAATGATTTGGCCATTACGGCAAAAACAGGCACTGTTAAAGTTGATGAGTTGTTTGGTATTTATTCGTTTCCTCAAGTTCACCAAATGATATCAACGGTGAGCGCAGTACCCGATGCTAATGACAGTGTGGAAGTTATTAAACATGCTTTTCCGATGGGAAGCATGACAGGTGCTCCTAAGATTATGGCCATGCAGTTGATTGAACGATATGAGCAAACACAACGGGGTTTGTATTCCGGAGCAGTAGGTTATTTCGCTCCAAATGGCAACTTTGATTTTAACGTGGTGATACGCAGTTTGCAATACAATGCTGCCAACCGATATTTGAGTTATGAAGTGGGTAGTGCAATAACGTTTGATAGTGTTGCGGAAGGGGAGTACGAAGAGTGTTTATTGAAAGCTCAAGCAATGCTTGATGTGTTGTCGGGCGTATAAAAAAAGAAGCTGCTCTTTCGAGCAGCTTCCCAAATTAAACTACAATTATAACGTTCCCCTTCGAGCCTGTTCAGCCTCAATAGATTCGAACAGCGCTTGAAAGTTTCCTTTGCCAAACGACATTGCACCCTTACGTTGAATGATTTCAAAAAATAAGGTAGGACGATCTTCAACCGGTTTGGTAAAAATTTGGAGTAGGTAACCTTCTTCATCACGATCAACCATAATTCCCCATTTCTTTAAAACCGATAAATCTTCTGCAATGTGTCCAACACGTGCTTCTACGGTATCATAATATTCGCCCGGAACATGTAAAAACTCTACTCCGCGTTTTTTCATTTCTGAAACCGTAAACACAATATCATCTGTAGCTACCGCGATGTGTTGACATCCCGGTCCTCTATAAAAGTCTAAGTATTCTTCAACCTGCGATTTCTTTTTACCTAAGGCAGGTTCATTAATTGGAAACTTGATGTAGCCATTTCCATTCGTCATAACCTTGCTCATCAAGGCTGTATACTCAGTACTGATATCTTTATCATCAAACGTTACCAAGTTAGCGAAACCCATTACTTGTGCGTAAAAATCAGACCACGCATTCATCTGCCCCAACTCTACATTACCAACCATGTGGTCGATGTATTTTAAACCTGTCCATCCCGGATTATAATCTGTTTCCAGTTTTACGTATCCCGGTAAAAACAATCCGGTGTAGTTTTTACGTTCCACAAATACGTGTACAGTATCACCATACGTATGAATACCGCTGTAGCGCACTTCCCCATGTTCATCGCTTACTGTTATTGGACGCATATAAGGTTTAGCCCCGCGCTTGGTGGTTTGCTCAAACGCATCGTAGGCATCATCAACCCATAACGCAATTACACGCACTCCATCACCATGCATGCGCAGGTGTTGTGCCATTTCACTCTCCGGGTCGAAAGGAGTAGTGAGTACTAAGCGAATTTTGCCTTGTTGCAATACATACGAGGTGCGATCGCGTGAGCCTGTTTCTAGGCCGCAATAAGCGAGGTCTTGAAAACCTAATGCCGTTTTGTAATAGTGTGCTGCTTGCTTCGCATTACCTACATATAATTCTACATAATCTGTTCCGTTAATCGGAAGAAAATCTTGTGCCTTGTCAAATATTTTTTGACCTGAATAGGTAAAGTTTTTAACGTTACTTAAATCATTCATATCTCTTTGTTTTTATGCTTCTGTTAATACCGGTTTTTCCATCCACGATTGGTAGTAGTCTGCCAATTCCATCTCCAATGCCTCGGTGGTGATTTGCACCGGATTAAATGGATCAATCATAACGGCTAATTCTTGTGTTTCTTTCTTGCCAATGCTTCGCTCTATTGCACCCGGATGTGGTCCATGTGGTATTCCTCCGGGATGTAGTGTAATCTGACCTTTTTGAATATTGTTTCTACTCATAAAGTCACCATCCACGTAATAAAGCAATTCATCACTATCTACATTGCTGTGGTGATAAGGCGCAGGAATAGCATCCGGATGGTAATCGTATAAACGAGGTACAAACGAGCAAATAACAAAGTTGCGACCTTGGAAGGTTTGATGAATCGGAGGTGGCATGTGTATGCGACCTGTTATGGGTTCGAAGTTGAAGATTGAAAATGCATACGGATATGAACATCCATCCCAACCGGCAACATCAAATGGGTGATTGCCGTATACATACGGATAAATCAATCCACGTTTTTTTATGTTGATGAGGAAGTCGCCCTGCTCATCGCGTGTTTCCATATCAACCGGAAATTTAAAATCGCGTTCGCAAAATGGTGAGTGCTCCATAAATTGTCCGTAGCTATTGCGGTAACGATTGGGTGTTTCAATGGGTCCGTGCGACTCAACAATTAAGAAGTGGTTGTCGTTGGTATCGAAATGAAATTGATAAACAGTACCACGAGGAATAATTAAGTAATCACCATATTCAAACGGAATGTTTCCATACATGGTTCTTAATGTACCCGAACCTTTATGTACGAAAATCATTTCATCAGCATCTGCATTTTTAAAAAAGTAGTCTGTCATACTTTTGCTTGGTGCAGCTACTCCAATACTCATATCGCTGTTTACGAAAAGTGTTTTTCTACTCTTGATGTAATCGTCACAAGGTTTTGCTTTAAAGCTCTGATAGCTTCTCGCTTGTAAGTTGTCTTCCACAGCAATGGTTGGTCTAACCGAATAAGGTTCGCCATATGATTTAACCATGGTGGGTGGATGCAAATGATATACTAACGATGACATTCCGGAAAACCCTTCGGTTCCGAATAATTCTTCGTGATATAACTCTCCGTTAGGTTGACGAAACACTATGTGACGTTTCGGTGGAACAATACCTTCTTTGCGATAAATGGGCATAATAAATGGTGGGTTGTTGAATGAATAATTGTGGTTAATTTTCGATAGGTGAAACTAGCCGCAACCCATGCCCGTAACAATGATAAATTCTGTGTTTTGTAATGATATTTAGCAGAAAGGAGAGTGGTTTGCTAACAATTGTCAGCGAATGTACTAGAGCAATTCAGGTAAGCTAACAATTATCAGTTTACTAGGCTCTTGTGCTTGAATGAAAAGTGAAGATCCTTGTTGGATAAAAACAGCTTCTTTGGCATGTATTATTTTTTCATCGATGGTGAGTTCGCCACTTACCAAGTAAAGGAAATTTAAATGATCCGATGAGAGCGCATGAGTTTGTTGTTTTACTAAACTAAGGTAACGAATAGAGGGTGTTAAATTGGGATGATAAATGACATTGAAATCAATTACTTTTCCCTTTGCACTTGTTTGCCAATCGCCACTAAATGCATGCACTTCATAAGGAAGTAATGGTTTACTACTTTGGTGGTTATGTGTAATAAGTAGGTTGCCATCCAATATCATTAATAAACGCTCATATCCGGGTAGTGCGGTGAAATCAGACTCTTCCACATCAATAGTTGCTGTGCTGATACGTAATGAAAAATTGCGTTCAGCGTACGAACTCTCTTTAGGATAAATAAACAACTGCGTAGTTGTTCCTCCGCTCCATTCAGACCTTACTTGTTCGTTAGCCGTAATAGGTTGAATCATGAGGGTAATAACGCTAAAATAGTTTGCCAATCAGTTGGAGGAATCCAATGTTCAGGAGCTTCTTTTTTAAACCAAGTGAGTTGACGTTTTGCGTAATTGCGTGTGTGTTGTTTAATGAGTTCAATGGCTTTGGCTAAATCATGCTTGCCGTCAAAGTAGTCGAATAACTCGGTGTAGCCAACCGTTTGCAGCGCATACTCATTACGATAAGTATTCATTCGCTTTGCTTCTTCTAACAAACCTTGCTGCATCATCACATCAACACGTTTGTTTATTCGCTCATATAACACTTCACGTGGTAAATCAATAACCACTTTTATGGTATTGAAGTAACGAGGATGTTTTTTTCTATTGGGTACAAAGCCGTTTTGCATAGCCAGCGCAACTTCAATGGCACGCATTACACGTTGCGGATTTAGCAGCTCGGTTTGTTGGTAAAGGTTTTCGTTTAACGCCTTTAAACGATTTTGTAAGGGCTCAATGCCTTGCTCAGCATACAGGGAGTTGAGTTCATCGCGCAAGGCTTCATTAGCTTGCGGCATATCATCCAACCCATCAATCAAGGCTTTTACATACAAACCACTTCCTCCAACGGCAATTACCACATCATGATGTTGAAACAGTTCATCGAGTTTAGCCAATGCAGCACGTTCAAAGTCTCCGGCTGTATAGGTTTGCGTGATGGATAAATGCCCAATAAAATGATGAGGGACTTCACGTAATTCATCTTCACTAGGTTTAGCTGTTCCAATATTTATTTCGTGATAAAACTGTCTGCTATCAGCCGAAATAATTTCGGTGCCTAAAGCCTTAGCCAGGTTTATAGCGGTAGCCGTTTTGCCAACGGCCGTTGGACCTAATATGCAGAGCAGTGTTTTAGTCATTTATTTAGAATAGTATCTGTCCGACCAACATGGTTTATAAGTAAGTTCACAATCCGAGCAAATCTTGGCTAATGTTTTTCTACCTTCACGTGATAGGTAACCATGTTTTGTCATATCACAATCATCAATTGCCAATATGTCAAATACTTCACCTTTCAAATAACCTATAAATTGATAACCCATTTGACACGTGGATTCAGGACCAGTATTTTTTCTGTCGGATTGTTTAAATAGCGAGTCTATTAGATGAATAGATTTTTGGGGCAATATTTTCGTTTTATAATAATAAATCTCATTACGTATCGAATCGAAATCGGGCTCAAATTGTTTGCAGTTAGCTGTGTAAAATTGAATGAGTTGAATACTATCAAAACGTGAGAGATTAAGATTCGAATCGTTTATTAGTTTGATATCTGGCTTGTGAATTTTTCTAGGTGGACCAATTTGGGAATTAGATTCTTTCTGGTTACATCCTAATATTGATAACCCGAATACGAAACAAACGATAAGTCCATTTTTCATTAAGCAGTTACTTAAAATTCCAAATTCATTCCATCAAACGTTCCGCTGCTCATGAGCAATAAGTTTTCGTTGCCTGTATAGTGACTTTCAATAAACTTACGCAACTCATTTTTATCGGTAAATACCTGCACGTTTCCTCCAAAGCCTGTTGCAACTTCTGCCTCATCTAGCATAGGCATCTTTTTCATTTCAAGTGCATGCTTGCTAAATAAAACAGCTTTTACATCTGCTTCATCCATGCATTGGTTGTAATGTGGTAAAAAGGCTTTGTTTAAACTGCTATACGTATGAAGTTCGTATACTGCTATGAGTTTTCTATCCGGATGTAAGGATTTAACTGCATTAACCGTGGCCTTCAACTTACTTGGCGCATGCGCAAAATCCCTGAATATAATTGATGTGGCACTTTCCTTTAAGGTCTCCAAACGTTTGGCTGTACCTTTAAAATGTTGAATGGCTTCAAAGAATTGCTCTTCCGAAATACCGGCTTCTATACATGCATATTTGGCTGCCATCATGTTTTGTAAGTTGTGGTTGCCAAATACTTTCAACGGAATTTCTTTTCCGTTTACAAGCAAATAAGTTACACCATCAACCACTTTATTTGGTGGTGTTGTGTATGGAATAAGTCTGGCCTCGCAAGGCGTGTGTTCGCTCACGCGTTTTACTTCGCTATCATCTGCACAATAAATCAACGCGCCATGTTGCGGTAATCCTTTAATGAAAATTTCAAATTGCTCTACGTAATTTTCATAGGTTGGAAACACATTGATGTGATCCCAAGCAATACCCGTGATAATACCAATTTCGGTGTGATAGAAATGAAATTTAGGACGAGGGTCTA
>JACCDH011713773.1_pt1 | contig 29770 bp, 30 predicted proteins | sample 7442481 | NCBI WGS metagenome assembly JACCDH01 (sample SAMN15323433, study PRJNA562643) | freshwater metagenome | isolation source: river surface water | place: USA:Blue River Watershed | collected 2017-08-15
GAAACAATTTTTGAAAATAGATTTATGCACGTGCCAGAAATGAGCCGTATGGGTGCGCTTGTAACACTTAAAGGAAATATTGCCATTGTTGAGGGAGTAGAAAAGCTCAGCGGTGCTCCGGTTATGTGTACTGATCTTCGCGCTTCCGCGGCACTCATTCTTTGTGCATTAGTTGCACAAGGGCAAACGGAAATTCAGCGTGTCTACCATCTTGACCGTGGCTATGAAAAAATCGATGAGAAGCTCACGAAATTGGGAGCAAACATCAGACGCGTGAAAGGATAATCATGAGCGATTGTATTTTTTGCAAAATTATTAAGGGTGAAATCCCTTCGACTAAAATTTATGAAGACGACAAAGTGATCGGTTTCAAAGATCTTCGTCCACAGGCGGCGAAACATTATTTGTTCATCCATAGAAATCATACAAAAGATGTTTCTGACATGGTCGCTCATGATCCCGATGAAGCGAAAGATCTTTTCCGTGCAATGACTCATTTTGCGAAAGTTGATGGGTTAGATAAGGATGGGTTTCGGATTGTCACAAATCAGGGAAAATTCTCCGGGCAGACAGTGTTTCATACACACTTCCACTTACTCGGCGGCGAACCCCTTGGACATTTCGGCTCGTAATTTACTGAAGGCCGTTAAATAGGGCAGCAAGTAACGTTCTCTGAAGCTGATTCAGCTGCGGAGTGCGTGCCATGAAAATCATCGGGCTGCGATCAATCTGCGCCGTTGCCACAAATTGTCCCTTTGATGGATTGAACTCCGTAATCTCATAAACCTCATGGAATTTATCTATGTACGTTTGCATGAGTTCTTTTTCTTTTGCACCACCGTGCATGAAATTGGCCTTCTTCGTTCCGGAAAGAATGGATTGAACCAATTTGGGACGATCTTTCTTTTCGTTGTTCTCGTCTTTTTCTTCTGTGTGGACAACATCATTAAAAACGATTGAGAGGTCACAAGCGCCTAGATTTCTCTTCTTCCAGTACCAAAGCTCTTCAAAGAACGTTATGCGGTCTTTCTTCCAGAGGTCACGAAAGTGATTCGTGATCTTCCAGATATCTTCCAGAGAATTAAAATTCTGGCTCATGGTCCAGCGATTAAGAACTTTGAGATAAAGATCGCGGAACTGCTGGGGTGGAAGTGTTTCAAATGTTCCGAATGAGAGACTCTCGTCACGAGCATCAAGAATAGGGTAGTGACCCTTTTCCTTTTCAAGAATCCCGATGAGGGAATGGTAGTGATCGTTGTCATCAATAAAGAGGGCCTGGAGGTTCTGATCTACCAGATCGGTCACATCAATCAGACGGGATTCGATACTGTTTTGGGCCCAGTTAAGGTCACGAATCAGCAATTGATTGGCGGATCGGACAAAACCGACAGAAATAATCATGCAAAACCTTCCTTGAATCTCGTCATTCTAACAAACGCGAAGTTAAGTTACAATAAACTCATGCTGCAGCAATGCTTAGTTTTCACCCTTATTTTTATCGGAATTAGCGATATTTTCGCTCAGGACGAGAGGTATTACCGCCGGATGCTGACTGGCCAACTTCCACCGACAGTTGAGCCCAAGGAAAGCTTTGTCCGGAATTACCTGGTTAAGGGGGCGGAGTATCTGGTGGATCTGGATTCGGATGGAATCGAAGAAATAATCCGTCCAGAAAAACGTGATGGAATTGATTGGCTGACAATAATGAATTCTTCCCGCGCCGAGATTTTTTCCGCAAAATTTTTTGCTTCAGGGGGGAACAGCGCAATCTATAAGCTGAAATTGGTCTATCTCACTCCTAAAGTAAGAACGCTTATTATTTATCTGGATGAAGGGTCAACACACGGTTTGAAATTTGAATCAACGGCACGGATTTATTTTTTGTCCTATGAAGATGAGAAACTTTCGACACTTAGTTTGAATCCAGGCCCACATATTTACCACGAGAAAGAGGGACAGCGCGACCAATATTGGCGCAGGGATTTTCTGGTTGATGTTAAAGATATTAATAAAGATTCTCAAAGAGAAGTCATTGTCCACTTCGGACATATTCAGCACATCTACGAATATAAAGGCAATGGAGATTGGAGAAGATACTAAGATGCTTTTCTGAGCTCTTCTTCTTTCTTTCGCGCCATCTCTCTTTCACGGCGATATTTCTCTAGCACTTCAACATTTGAAGCACTTTCCACACTCGCGCGTTTTCTGAGACGGTTCATGACAAAAAGCCATGAAAAGAGAGGAAGCCCCAGAATAAGGACAAGCGCCATGCTGTCGAGGACAGACCATTTGGTCTCCGTCATGACAACTGGGACTGCTTTCGGAGAAGTTTTAACCGAAGTGTACGCTTCAGCGTGAATAGTCTGGATGTCTTTTTCGAGGTTCACCAGGGATTCGGTACCTTGAGGAGCGGGCTCGGGATGCTCGATTTCGATACCTACAAAATCTTCCACTGCTGGTTTCCTGCCCTGGGCCCAGCAATTCGCTGAAACCAAAACGGTCAATATGATAAATATCCGAAAATGCATAAGAGGAGGTCTCCTACCATTCTTATCGTCTGATAGACCCCTAATCTTTAGTCCTAAAGTAGAAGTCCGATTGTCCGATAAAGAGATGTGCCATATATGGCCCATTTAAGGTGATCGTATGAAAACTTTCTTCGTCTTCTTGGTCGTCTCAGCAAGTGTGGGATTCTACTTCTGGAAAGAGAAGAAGATTCATTTTGATTTCATCTCACAGATGGAAACCCAGATGAATTACGAGAAAACATCACTTCTTCTTGCTAAAGAAAATCGCGAGCTTCGCGCAAAACTTTCTGATCTTACTTACAAAATAAATGAGCTTGAATCTAAGAACAAATATTTTGCTTCACAGGCGCAGGGGAAAAAGCGTTCTATCGCCAGTGTTCCGCAGATGAATGCCGATGATCTTGTCAATTATGAAGTTTATAAATGGACTCCGGAAAAGCTCCTGGCAATCGGTGAAAAAGAATTCCATTTCAAGAATTACGAAAAATCAGCTCAGTTTTACAATGAGCTTCTCGACCGTTTTCCCGGGCACACTCTTGTCAATGACCGTGTTCTTTTCGGAGCAGGAGTCGCGAATTTTGAAACGGGAAAACGTTTTGACTGGTCTGAAAAACATCTTGCCCGTCTGGTTAAACTTCACCCGAAATCAGAGTTCTATCGCGGGGCCAAGCTTTGGCTGGCCCTCTCTCAGTATCAGCAGGGAGATCACAAAAAGTTTCTCGCAACTGTAGAAGACTTTCGTTTGAAATATAGAAATACAGAAGAATGGAAAATACTAAGCAGGTACTATGAAGACATTCATTACAAAGTCAAAAAGTAGTCTTATCCTTATTGCACTCATTGCCTTCCCGGCATGGGCCAAGCCAGTTGCAAAAGTCACCGAGCTCTCAGGTTCGGTCTTTGTTATTAATGGCGAGGGAAAAACTTCCACACTCAAACTGAATGATCATCTCGAAGATAAATCGGAAGTCATGGTGGAAGAGGGTGCGACAATCACTTTGAGTGATTTCTACGATGCCACTTATCACCTCATTGGCGGAACACATCTCAAATTTTTTGATCGCTCAACTCAGTTGAAAAAAGGGAAGACCTGGATTCAATCACTCAATGGCCGTTTTCCACTTGCTCTGACCACTGCCAATGGCCACGTCAGTTATGCGAAAGGTGAGTTCATTGCAACTTTCGATCAGATAAATTCACGCTCACAGTTTTTGGTTGTGAATGGCGACGTGGAAGTTGCAAACATTCTGGATAGCAATCTGAAATACACGGTATCTGCTGGCTCATTTACGATGGTAGATCCAGAAGTAGAGAATGGCGTTCCAAGAGTTCCGACGAGAGTTGGTCTTGAATCTCTGGACTCTGCACTTTCAGAATTTAAAAATCTTCCTGTGAACATTAAGGAAAATACAACTCCGACCCGTTCGATTGCTTCAGTTGAAGAAGATGCTCCGAAGAAAAAAGCAGTTGTTAAAAAAGGTGAGATCATTTTTATCAAGGCTGGGCGACTTCCAGCTTCTGTCACAAGCAAATCGCACAAGTGGAATCCGAAGAAAGTAAAATCTCTTCCTGTTTCAGAGGCACAAATTAATTATTATGGTGTCACTCCTGCTACTCCCAGAGCACCTGCCTCCACGATTGCCATTGACCATTTGCCTACTCCTATGGCCACCAAAGTGATCGATACTGAGTTTGAGGACTCCCTTAAGAGAAAGTCTTTCGAGCAGCCTAAATATCCGAAAGAACTTAGCACCCTTATCGAAGATTTGAAGAGTTACTAGCCTTTATGTCGGGTATATTTATTACACCTTAATGATCCTTTAAGTCCTTGTATTACAAGGGCTTTTTTTATTCTGACACGCTCCTTGTAAGAATTAAGAAATCTTGAGTTCATGTTCTACCTATAGGTGCCTTAATATACGTGCATGGAAAAGAACAGAATGCATGTAACAATCATTGACGACAACAAAGACCTCCTCGAAGTGCTCTCAAGCTCACTTCAGGACTCCTTCTCTCTGGAAACCTTCACAGAGCCGGATAAGGGCCTTGAATTCATCCGTAATAACCATACGGACGCAATTCTTTTGGACCTCCATATTCCTGGCAAAGATGGATTTCAGGTTTATGAAGAAGTAAAAAGAGCGAAGTCTAATCTTCCAGTCCTCTTCCTCACAGGTGACTCAGATATGGGTGCCCGTGTGAAGGGTCTTGAGATTGGTGCTGACGACTTTCTTATTAAACCTGTTCAAACTGAAGAGCTGGTTGCAAGAATTCGTAACCGCGTCTCTCTCTCGAAGAGAAACCTCCAGAACAACAAAGTCATAAAGTTCAAGGACCTGACGATCGATCTCGATGGTCATCAAGTCATTCTTAATAACCAGGCCGTGCGTTTGACGCCTAAAGAATACCAACTTCTTTTGGTTCTCTCTCAGAATCCAAACAGAGTGATTCATAAAGACGATCTGATTCACATGCTCTGGAAAGATGTGCACGTTGAAGTGAATAACCTCGACACGCATTTCTCTAACCTACGCCGTAAGTTGAAGCCATTTTCGACTCATATCAAAACGCTTAAAAACCTCGGCTACGTTCTTCGCATATAGTTTCCTCTCTACAATCAATAGATAAATCAGCTATCCTTTTGTTAAATCAAAAGGATGGCAGTTTATGTTTTATACCGAAGAATCGGCGCTTACCTATGATGATGTTTTAATTGTTCCTGGCTATTCAGAAGTTCTCCCTACTGAAGTCGAATTAAAAACGCGTTTTTCCCGCAACATTACGATGAATATTCCGATTGCCTCCTCTGCCATGGACACAGTCACAGAGTCTCGTACAGCGATCGTTATGGCCCAGGAAGGCGGTATTGGTGTGATTCACAAGAATTTGACGAAGGAAGAGCAGGCCTTCGAAGTGGAGAAGGTGAAAAAATATGAATCGGGCATGATTCTAAATCCTTTCACTGTCACACCTGAGCAGTCGATCTCCGCACTTTTTGATCTCATGAAAAAATATAAGATCTCAGGATTTCCTGTGATCGACGGAGATAAAAAACTCGTTGGGATGATCACCAACCGCGATCTGAGATTTGTTTCCGATACTTCGAAGAAAGTTAAAGATGTGATGACTTCACAAAATCTCGTCACTGCTCCCGAGGGAACAAATTTTGAAGCAGCAAAACTGATTCTTCAGCAGCACAGAGTGGAAAAACTTCCCGTTGTGAATGAAAAGGGTCAGCTGCGTGGACTTATCACAATTAAAGATATTGAAAAAACTATTGCTTATCCGCTGGCAAACAAAGATCAGTACGGACGCCTAAGAGTCGCCGCTGCCTGTGGCGTGGGTGACAATGAATTAAAGCGTGTTGAAGCTCTGGTAAAGGCTGGTGTTGATGCCATTGTTATCGATACAGCTCATGGACACTCCAAGGGTGTCATCGAGATGGTGAAGCTGGTAAAAAAAATGAACAAAGAAGTTGATGTCGTTGCAGGAAATGTGGCCACAGCAAAAGCTTGCGAAGATCTTATCGCTGCTGGAGTTGATGGGATTAAAGTCGGAATTGGTCCTGGATCAATTTGTACCACTCGTGTGATAGCCGGTATCGGCGTTCCTCAGATGCAAGCAATTTTTGATTGCCGAAAACCTTGCATGAAAGCAGATATTCCCTTCATCGCAGACGGAGGAATAAAATTCTCCGGCGATATTGTGAAGGCACTCGCCGGTGGAGCTTCCACCGTAATGATTGGTTCACTCTTTGCGGGAACTGATGAAGCTCCAGGCGAAATGGTTCTTTATCAAGGCCGCGCTTACAAGATGTATCGAGGCATGGGTTCACTGGGAGCTATGGAGAAAGGTTCGAAAGATCGCTACGGCCAAAGTGCCGTAGAAGAAGTTTCCAAACTCGTTCCGGAAGGAATTGAAGGACAGGTTCCTTATCGTGGATCTCTTGGAAATAATCTTTTCCATCTCGTTGGTGGTGTGCGCGCAGGAATGGGTTATGTGGGTGCACCGACAATGAAACTCCTTCAGGAAAGAGCGAAATTTATCAAGATCACTTCAGCTTCTCTTAAAGAATCCCATCCACATGACGTGATCATCACCAAAGAAGCTCCTAACTATCGTCAGGTATAAGATGAAAAGCTCGATCTGGATCGTCGATTTTGGTTCTCAGTATACAATGCTCATTACCCGCAAGTTTCGCGAACTGGGATTCACTTCCGAGATCATGACCCCGGATGAGGGGCTTGAAAGATTTCGAAACGAAAAACCAAAGGCCCTGGTTCTCTCCGGAGGTCCGCAAAGTGTTTTTGAAGATACCACTGACTATTCTTCATTCTTCTCTGATGAAAAGCTTCCTATCTTAGGAATCTGCTACGGCATGCAGATCATGGGACAGTTTTTCAAAGGAAAAGTAGAGAAGGGTGTCCAGGGTGAGTATGGACTCGCAAAAATAAAAACTGTTCCAGGCTTTATCATTCCCGGATGTTCTGCAGAGAGTGATGTGTGGATGAGTCACTCCGATCACGTGAGTGTGATTCCCAAAGATTTTAAATTGATCCTTCAAAGTGAAAACGGACTTACCGCTGGAATTAAGCACGAGTACCGTCCCGTTCTGGGACTTCAGTTTCATCCGGAAGTTGTTCATACAGTTCACGGAATGGAAATCCTCAGTTTCTTCCTTAATAACATTGCAGCTCTTAAACAAGACTGGTCTTCAAGGACTATGCTCGAGACTTCGCTTGAAGAAGCGAAGGCCGTGAAAGGTAAAAAAGTTCTCTGCGCATTTTCCGGTGGAGTGGATTCATTAGTAGCCGCGACTCTTTGTGAACGCGTTTTGAAAGATGATCTTTATTGTTTTTTTGTGGATAACGGACTCCTGCGTCCCCAGGATCACCACACCATCCGCATGCTTCAGGAAAAAACAAATCTCAATATTGAAATTATCGATGCGAAGGAATTGTTCCTTAAGGCCCTTCATGGTCAGAAAGATCCTGAGCAGAAGCGCAAGACCATCGGGAAAACATTTATTGAAGTCTTTGAGAAAAAGGTTCATGAATTTGAATCTTCTCATGGAATAAAATTTGAATATCTCCTTCAAGGGACACTCTATCCGGATGTCATTGAGTCGCTTTCTCCGCACCAAAAGGGTGGGAAATCCGTTACAATTAAGTCTCACCACAATGTGGGCGGACTTCCTGAGCGAATGCATCTAAAACTCCTGGAGCCTCTTCGTTATCTTTTTAAAGATGAAGTCCGTGCAATGGGACTCGAGCTTGGACTTCAACATGATTGGGTATATCGTCACCCGTTTCCGGGTCCGGGAATCGGGGTGAGAGTCCTGGGAGAACTAACCGCAGAATCCATCAGGAAAGTTCAGGAGTCCGATCAGATTCTTTTCGAAGAATTGAAAGAACACAAACTTTACGATTCTACATGGCAAGCATTCACAGTTCTTTTGCCTGTAAAAACGGTAGGAGTTAAAGGCGATGGCCGTGCTTATGAAGAGGTGATTGCTCTTCGGATGGTGAATTCTCAGGATGGTATGACGGCTTCAGTGACAGAGTTTTCATGGAGTTTTCTTAATAAAGTATCTTCCAGGATTTGTAATGAAGTCAAAGGGATCACAAGAGTGGTCTATGACTTAACATCTAAACCACCGGGGACCATTGAATGGGAATAAGATTATTTTTCTTCTGACTTTTGTTGTATCACCTGCTTATGGATTAACGATCAAATGTCCTGGCTGGCCGGCTGAAATGTATAAGTCTTCAATCAAAGATGCCCAGAAAAATAGCAAGTAATTTTTATCTCTGAGGATTTGGACTTTGTCACAAATCCTCAGAGAACCCTAACGGGTAGTTTTACTTAGAAAAGAATGTCTGAAAAATCTCCGCGAACACAATCGGAATTGTCTCCTTCATTATCTGAACAGAAAACCACATCACGAAGATCAACAGTGTTTACATCCAGGGCAGGAAGGTCTGTCGTCTCAATCTTAAACGAGGGAGACTGACTCAGGATAAGATTTTTGAAAGATGATTTCGAAAGGTCATACTTCACTGTCATTTGTTCCGAAGTCGTTGTCCCGTCTTCGTTTATAGATTTACCATTCACAAGCATGGTTAGAACTTCACCTTCTTTAGTGATTGTAACCACATCACTTTCATTCAGATCCTGTATATCTTTTGTAACAGAAGGCTTGGCCTCATAAAAAACAACGTCTTCTTGAAAGGCCTGAAGTCCGCCAGCAATACATGCTGGAGTTTGAAGCGGGTTGTAACTTTCTTTACTGAAAACGATCATTTTCTCACCCTCAATTTTGAGGATTGATTGAACAGCTGATTGTATGTAGTCGCATTTTGATCCATCTTCTAAAGAAACAGAAGAAGTTGTGAGAACGGTTTTGGACATTCCGACGGCGATTGCTTCTAGCGTCGCCTTCTTCGTTTGAAGAAGTGTTGCTACCTGGGCCTTTGTGAGGCCTTGAGCGGATACTGAATTTGCATTCAAAGTAAGTATCCCTACAAGTAATGCTTTCATGAAAGTCTCCTTAATTTGGTTCCCTTCCTTCGTTTATCAAGGGAGAGAGAGGCTTTACAAGACCCCAAAATGACACCAATGATGATCTTCTGCGAAAATCAATGCCCTAAGGGTTTGATATCAGTGTTCATGCAGGGGCGGTCGTGGTATCCCTTGGCGATGAAAATCCTCGTCGTACTTTTGTTTGTTATTGGCTGTACACAGAAATACGCCAGTTACGATCTCATCCGAAAAATTGATTTCCAAAAAGAAAGTTATGAGCGTCCTGTTTCTGTCTATCAGGTGCTCCCAGAAGGGAATGATCAGCTCGAGTCATGCTTTAATCAATGGCTCTTTTTTTCCAATGCTGAGAAGGAAAAAAATGCTGCAGTTCCAGCGATGGTGAGAACACTTTGTCCCGGTAAAGATTACCTCATGAACACTTCCATGACTGAAACCTGGTGGACAACTCTGATCTTCACTCGTTCCTGCGTGGAAATGGAATCAAGCTGTGCAGTTCAGAAGAAAAAATAACTTCCTTTTTGTTTTTGTCTTGTTTTGTTTCGACGCTCTCGCATCAGGCTATCCTATACTCAAACTCCATAATCGAACGCAGGTCATCGCTGAGTATAATGACAATAAGAAAATCGCTGAAGGTGAGACGATAGTCGTGATCGGAGATAAGGAAGAAGTCATTGCGATCGGAAATATTCAGGACATCGAACGTGAGACCAATCCAAAGACATTGAAGATTAATATTCTCGAAGTTCTGGAGAATAATGTCATTCTTGTAGGCGACAAAGTCATTATTTTCGACAAAGACATTCAAAAGAAATACAAAATTGCTGGTTTTAATTCTCTCACCTTAGGTAAAGGAAATAAGGCAGATTCTCGTTTTAAAGAGCTCGCTTACTTCGGCGTTTTTACTTCTGATGGGCACGCACTCGATGCCAATGAATATCTTGTCAGTCCTTTCCAGTTTCAATACGGGATGACGGATACAATGAGCCTCAAAGTTGTCAATGCTCTTTGGTTTGATGGCTACATCAATGGCGGATTAAAGTATCGGATTGTTCATAATAAGCACGCCAAAATTACATTGAACGGTTTAGGTGCATTTAAAGTTCAGCAACAGGATTGGATCGCACAAGGGGGAGGCGTGATCACCTTGCCTTCCAATTCCAAATTTCAAAGTCATCTGATGGGGAATTTTATTTTTGATCCACAATCGCTTGATTCCAGGGCCACAGAAAATCTGAAACTCTTCCGCACGTCCGACATTAGAAGTATCACGGAATATATGACTGATTCATGGAATCGCGTTCTTTACGGCCCAGTGTACAACGTGGAGTTGCAGACATTCGGTGGAACGGTTTCTTACATGTGGATCTGGAATACATTTCATTTGTCACTAGGAGTGGCGACACGAGATTTCACCAATCTTTCATTCGGATCTGATAGTGGGTATTATTACGTCTATGATTTCTTTCTGCGATTTTAGTAAATTTCTGACTGACAGGAAGATAGGGTCATTCCGCTATTCACCTTGAAAAAAAGCATCCCTATATGTTTTTGCTGTTCAGCTGATTTGACGAGATAATTCAACGTAAGAATCCCTCGATAGAAGTTCTGTCCGTCGTGAACCCCAAGTGAAGTGATCTCTTTCATTTTTAAATGAGGATTCTCACCAGACTTAAGGAACGAAGGAGGAAAGTTATAGATGATGTCCGCTTCTGAGAGTGAGTTTAGCGTTGTTGTATCGAGAGAGAACCGTTTAAGGCAGATTTGCTCATTACTGATTTCTTCCCGGATTGTGTTCACTACCGTCGAGATTTCATTTTTTACTTTTGAGACGCTCTGGGTTTTGTCATTTATTTCCAGTAGGGTCATAAGGCCCATCGCTATCACTGAAACAAGGCCTGCTCCGATCATGATCTCGACGAGTGAGTAACCTTTCTGATTCATAGGTGAACAACTGGAACGTAATTCATGCGGATAATAGATTTATTGAAATCTTTCTGAAGGTTTACGTATTCTTTATGTATCTTCGGGCCCAAGAGTACTTTGATCTTACTGCGGTATTTGATTTTCAATATATTGAGATCTTTTTCTCCCCTTTTTTCAACCAGGATGGCCTTTCCTTCTGCTTTTACAAATTCCATTTTAAGGGATTGGTACTGAGAGAGAAGTTTGGGGTCTTTCTGTTTAAGAAAGAGCTCCATCTTCTTTTCCCAAAGACTTTTAACTTTTTTGTTTATCATGTTTTTATACAAGATCTGAAGTTGTTGGTCGGAGATCTCTCCGGAAGAATGACTCCCGATGCGAGAGGGTTTCTCATTGACCAGAACAGCATTTTCAACTTTACTTATTTCTTTTCCCGCTGATGAATAGGAAGTCGTTTGGGCCCCTGCCTCTCCTGCGCAAGGTAGTTGAGATGAAAGAATTTTTTTTGTGATAACCATTCCTGCAAGGGCAGCAAAAACCAATCCCGAGGCGATAATAATCCCAGTTTTCGTATCGACTTTTATCATGTCAAAAGCCGTCCCTTTTTGCATCTGCCAGTGTATTTCCAGTGGAAAGATAGGCATCAATCTCTTCCCGGGTGTATTTTGCAGTTACTTCCTGAACAAGTTGGATTGTCTGCTCTTCAGTGTATCCGCTCTTACTTGCTTGGTCGACAAGTTGAAGAATACCAAGATTATTTGTGATTCCGCCTGTGGCATCGATATAATCTTTAACCACATCACCGCCGAACATATCTAGAGCTGTATCCATTCCCGCCATAGCACTCGAAATAGCTTCCCAGTTCTGTTCCGCTGTGAGGTTAGGGTCCTCCAGATCTTTGTTCTTAATCAAGGTATCCAGTTGCTCCGTTGTATAGGGACTACCGCCGCTATCTAAATTTTCTCTCAAACTGGTGTAGTTACTTGCAAGTTTATCTACATTAATTCCATGACGCTCCATTGCTGCAATTTCATTGCGGGCCCTTTGTTCAGGAGAGAGGGTACTATTAGGATTAGGGTTTCTTGTCATCCACTCAGTGGCTTGGCACAAAGTATCGCAGCTTGCAGTAGGAGGAGATAAAGTAATTGTTCCTCCCTCTGTGGATATAATTGTGATCGGGCCATTATTTCCATTTCCATTTCCATTTCCAGTTCCTGGACCGGCAGGATTAACTGGAGGCAAAAGAGCGAGAAATGTTTGAGTCATATCTGTTCCGCAACCCAGGATCGTGCCGCTGGCATTCGTGAGGATCTGGATCGGAGACAACTTTCGGATGGGAAAATCTCTCGGCTCACCTTTGGGAGTTTGATAAGAAAGTTGAAGATTGATGTAGCTTCTTGAAACAGTTAATCCGGCCGCAGATTGAAGAAGTTCCAGCGGTGAGAGTTCCAGTGCTTTTACTTTCAAATTTTGAATGTTTTTAACTGAGCTGCCCTCACCAAAAAGATCACCCATGAAATTAGTTGTAAATTTGGTTATACCAGATTGGGATAAGGTCGACGTGAGATTGAGATTCAACTTACAGGTAGCCTCATATTTAAAGTTAGAGGAAATATAGTCAGCGACAAAACTTGCATCCTGTCGGCCTTGAATAAAAGCTGCATCAGTGCTCGCATTCTTTGACTGACTCATCATTAACACACCAGCACCACTTACGATCGCGGTAGCTGCCAAGGCGGAGACAATTGAGAAGCCTTTTTGATTCGACATAGATGGTCCCCTTATGGTCCTAGCGATATATAGGCGATTATACGGTCATCATAAAATTCTATGCCTGAAAAAAGACGTGTCAAGCGAACTCAATGACTTAGGCCATGAAGTTGATGTGATAGCCGCCCATTTTTAAAGCGAATGAGTGATTTGAGTCGGATCTTAGAATTGAAACTCGGCAAAGTTTTTAATGCCTTGGAGAGCAGAGGAAGGTTCTGTTCCCGGTCTAAGAACCTGAGTTACCCTGAATCCTGCGAGCTCAGCTGCCTTCAGTTCTTCTGGAATATCAGAAAAGAAATGGATCTCATTTGGGGTGAGTTGAGTTTTGATTGCAATATTCTGATAAGAAAGCTTTTCCCGTTTGTGACCGATTTGGGTATCAAAATAATATTGGATAAATGGTGTAAGATCACCAGAAGTAGAATTGGCCATAATCATTTTTTGGGCATGAACTGAACCTGAAGAATAGATACCGATTTGATCGCCACGCTCTCGAAGGATTTCAAAAAAAGGTTTTACGTCCGCGTAAACATGCCCTTTAAAGGCTCCTGAATTGTAGCCTTCATCCCAAATGAGACCCTGAATTTCTTTCAGCGCTTTGTGCTTACGGTCTTCATCGATCCATTTAAGAAGTGTGTTGATAATTTCATGAACGTCTGGAGATTTTTTTTCCTCAGCTTCCACCGTTTTTTTGATGTCAGTTAAAAAGATCTCTAGCTTCTTTTCATATTTTAGAACAAATTCTTTGAGTCTTTCCCGGGAATAGGGAAAAAGAACTTTGTGAACAAAATTAAAATCTGTCGTTGTTCCCTCAATGTCGAAAAGAAATAGCTTTTGGTTCACTTCTGGTATCTCTTTTCAACACCGGATTGAGTGTAATTTGCCACCCAACCTTCCTGAGTCTGGAAAACACGAATTGCTTTCACGTGATATTTAGGAGCGAGATCAAACCAGTGCGTGAATCCTTTAGGCACTGAAATAAAATCTCCTTTTTGACAGAGGAGAGAAAACAGCTCTCCGGATTTGAGATGAAAGAAAAATTCACCCTCGCCATCAACGAAGAAACGAACTTCGTCCTCTGAGTGGGTATGTTCAGAAAGAAATTTCTGGCGAATTGCCTCGATGTTTGGAGTGTCTTTATGAACATTGATAACATCAGCACTCACGTAGCCGTGCTTTTTCATATAAGGCCCAAGTTCGTGCTCGTATGCCTGGAGAATAGTCTCCTGAGAATCAGAATCTTTGAGAGGCCGAGCCGTCTGCCATTGTTCGAAAATGATTCCTCGATCATTCATAAACTTTTGTATTTCTTTCGGCTGAGAAATTTCTCTTCTCCCTTGATCCAATAATCTTAGCACTCCCATAACTGTCTCCTCATGGTGTGATAGCATTCAAAGAGAAACTCAAAAGTTTCTATATGTCGTTTCGCGGATTGGATATCTTTTCCCCAGGCATAAAGTCCATGGCCTGCGATCAGGAAACCATGAATCGGTTTTGTTGCTTTCAGATACGGTTCCAGATCACGCATGATATCCGGAATATGCTGGGAATTGGGGACAATGGGAACGAGTTCCTGAATTTCATGAGTATCATTACCTTCAAGACCCTTTAAGACTTCCAGACCTTCGAGAACAATTTGCTTATTCTTTGCCTGTGTAAATGAAAGTGTTGTTGAAAGAACTGAATGAGAATGAAGAACACAATTTATTTCGGGAAATTTCCGGTAAAGTTCTGTATGGATTCCGGTTTCCGCTGATGATTTTACTCCGGGACGCTGAAACCCGGGATGAATTTCTCCTTTCTCATTGATGAGAATAAGATCTTCTGTTCCAAACCGACTCTTGTCGACACCACTACGTGAAATAAGAAAATGCCCTGCCACTTCAGTAGACCGTGTGGAATAGTTTGTAGAAGTGGCCGGCGTCCAGTTTTTTCTCTCGAAAAAGCGGATCGCCTCGGATAATTCAGCTGCCAAAAATTTGTCATTTCCCGTAAACATCTTTACTTCCCTGGATGAACCCATACATACCCGGAACTAGCTAATATTTGAAGAGTAATTATGGTCCTGACGCGAGATTCTATTTTGGTCAATTTTCAGAATGAAAAGTAGGCCCTGGTAAGTCGTCTTATTTTGTCTTTCCCTCGGAAAATGATTATCTTTAGGTCATACACACACACGTTTTCGAGGACTCTACTTCATGAAAAACCCCTTCGTTGGAAGTGATTTTCAAAATACCCATAAAGGGAATTTTACACACCTTCATTTGCACAGCCAGTACTCGCTTCTAGACGGGGCCATCCGCTTAGCGGACCTCATGAAGAGAACTAAAGAGCTGGGGATGCCTGCCGTTGCCTGTACGGATCACGGTAATATGTTTGGCGCTATCGACTTTTACACCCGCGCGCTTTCGAATGGGATTAAGCCTATCCTGGGTTCTGAAATTTATTTCACCCCAGGTTCACGGCACGATCGTCGTCCACCGAAGAATCTTAAGACTCTTGATTCTCAGGATGAAGTGGAAGGGAAACACCAGATTCATCATCTGATTCTTCTGGCGAAAAATCTCACCGGTTATCAGAATCTCTGTAAGCTTCTCTCTAAGGCCTATCAAGAAGGTTTCTACTATAAGCCCAGAGCTGATGTGGAACTTCTTCGCGAATATTCAGAAGGATTAATCGCAACAACTGCCTGCCTCAAAGGTGAAGTTGGTTACAATCTTTTTACTGGTCAGGATGATCGCGCGATTCAGGCGGCGATGAAATTCCGTGAAATTTACAAGGATAATTTTTATCTGGAGATCCAGGAAAATGGAATTCCTGAGCAGACAATTGTTAACGAAAAGCTTCTGAGCTTTGCCAGAGAACATTCAATTCCTCTGGTTGCAACTAACGATTGCCACTACCTTACCCGTGAGGACGCTGCCGCTCAGGAAGTTCTCATGTGTATCCAGACCGGGAAAACGTTTGAGGATGAAAAACGCATGAAGCTTTCGACGACTGAGTTTTATCTCAAGTCACCGGAAGAGATGAGAGCTGCCTTTCATTACGCTCAAGAGGCGTGTGATAATACCCTCAGAATTGCCGATCAATGTAATCTCGAAATCAAATGGCAGGATGAAAAAGGGAAGCAGATCTATCTTCTTCCGAAATTTGAAATCAAAACTCAGGAGACTGAGGCTGAATTCTTCACCCGCTTATCACGTGAAGGTCTTGAAGAAAGATTTGCAGGACCGCATTTTAAAGAGCTGAGAGAAAAACCGAATTGGGAAACGGAAATTAAAGCCACTTACCTTGATCGACTTGAGGTGGAGATTGGTCTCATCGCACAGATGGGATTTACGGGTTACTTTCTCATCGTATCGGACTTTATTATCTGGGCCAAGAGTCAGGGCATTCCTGTAGGTCCCGGCCGTGGATCGGGAGCAGGCTCAATTGTTGCTTACGCTCTCAAGATCACCAACGTCGATCCCATTCCATACAACTTACTCTTTGAGCGATTCATTAATCCTGAACGTATTTCCATGCCGGACTTCGATATCGATTTCTGTCAGGATCGTCGTCAGGAAGTGATTGAATACGTAACAAATAAATACGGAAAAGAAAGAGTTGGGCAGATCATTACTTTCGGCACACTTTCCGCCAAGGCCGTGATTCGTGATGTGTCCCGGGTTTTCGCTCTACCTTACTCAGAAGCAGACACGCTTTCAAAACTGGTTCCGGAAGAACTGGGAATTGAACTTCAGGATGCTATTGATAAAGAACCGAAGCTCAAAGAACTTGAAGACAATGATCCGAAGATCAGAAGAATTCTCCAGATTGGTAAACGGCTTGAGGGACTTAACCGGCATGCTGGGATTCACGCTGCCGGTGTTATCATCACTAATGAACCGCTTGTCACTTATTGTCCGCTTTTCCGTGGGGCAAATGATGAACAAGTCGTTCAATTTGATAAAGACATGGCCGAGAAAATCGGACTCGTGAAGTTTGACTTCCTTGGACTGAAAACTCTCACTGTAATTTCTAACGCTGAGAAATTTGTCCGCCGGGATTTTCAAGCTGACTTTGATATTGAGGAAATCGATTACAAGGATCCTTCCGTCTACGAAATGATTTCAGAAGGACAAACCGTTGGTGTGTTCCAGCTTGAGTCCTCGGGAATGCAGGACCTTTGTAAACGGATTAAGCCTGGATCGATCGACGACATCACCGCTATCAACGCTCTTTATCGTCCGGGGCCTATGGGCTCAGGGATGCATCTTGAATTCGCGGAAATTAAAAACAAAATTAATGGCAAAGTTGAGTCTTATGCCTTCGAAGAATTAAAACCAGTTCTGAAAGATACTTACGGGATCATTGTTTATCAGGAACAGGTGATGAACATTGCCCGCGTTGTTGCAGGCTATTCATTGGGACAAGCGGACATGCTCCGTCGCGCGATGGGAAAAAAGAAAGCCGAAGAGATGCAGATGCATAAGGAAATCTTCAGGAAGGGCGCCGTTGAACGCGGCTTTAATGAAGAAAAGGCCATAGTACTTTTCGAACTCATGGAAAAATTTGCGGAGTATGGATTCAACAAGTCCCATGCTGTTGCATATTCCGTAGTTGCTTATCAAACAGCGTATTTGAAGAAGTATTATCCAGCTCAGTTCTTTGCGGCTCTTCTCGGAACCGAGATTAACAACAAAGATAAAATCACTTCCTATATTCAGGAAGCAAAAGAATGTGGGATCGACATTCTTCCTCCTGACATCAATGAATCCCTTTGGCTCTTCAACGTCATTGGTCTCACCATCCGTTTCGGAATGGGCGCGATTAAGGGAGTCGGGGAAGGTGCAGTTGCTGACATCGTTCGTGAAAGAACGGAAAACGGACCGTTCACAAGCTTTGTGGATTTCTGTGAGCGCGTGAATCTCAAAACGGTAAATAAGCGTGTGTTCGAATCTCTCATCAAGGTTGGGACATTTGATCGGATTGAGAAATTTAACAGGAAAACCCTACTTGAGAATATGGAGCTTATTATTGCCTATGCTGAGAAAAAGCAGGAAGACAAGCTCATGGGTCAGACTTCTCTTTTCGATATGGGTGGAGCCACTCAATCAGCGACTGATGAACTGCATATTTCTGAATCGCAAGAGTTTGATGAGAGGCAAATGCTTTCTCTTGAAGCTGAGCTTCTTGGGATTTATGTTTCTGGACACCCTCTTTTCCGATTCCGCGATATCATGACCAAACTCACTTCCATGAATCTTGCGCAGATACAGGAGTTACCGACAATGCCGAAGCCGGAAGGCTTTCAGCGCATTCCCGATGAGCATGATCCAACGAAAAGAACCATGGTCATCGCAGGTATGATCTCGGAGTCGAAAGTTATTCTCACTAAGAAAGGTGAGAAGATGGCGTTTGTGACCATTGAAGATCTTAGTGGCAAAATTGAATGTCTCTTCTTCCCTCGTACATTCGCTGAGTTTCAGCAATTCCTTACGATGGATGAGCCTTTGATTTTTCACGGAGTGGTCAACCTAACCGAAGATCCTAAAAAGTTTTTTCCAAATAAGGTAGCACTGCTTAAAGATGAGTCGGATAACCGGGTCACTTCTGTGCGAGTGAATGTTCCTCTGGGGCAGCTTAATCCATATTCACTCCAACAAGTGAAACAAATCCTTTTATCGTACAGAGGTTCTGTGCCGATTCATTTTATTTTTGAGACAGGTGATGGAAAGGCGAGGCTTCCTCTGGATGATAATTTCCTCGTGAACCCTTCTCCGCAGATGGCGGCAAAGATCAATGAAGTCCTGAATACTAATTCTGTTTCCTTCATAATTGATGGGAAAATTGAGGAAGTCAGGCAGTGAGACTTCTCTTTTTCTGGTTCCTGATCACCTCCGCTCTGGCCCAGGAACCATCAGCCCCATTTTCGAAAATCATTGTGATCGGTCAAGTCGATCTCATCGGTTTTGAATGGAAAGATTTAGAACTGGAAAAAGAGACTCAGTTTACAGCACCTCTCTTAAGGAACTGGGAAAAATGGCTCACCGAGAATCGTCCAAAAAGCGTTGCTGAAATTCTCGGTTGTGATGCAATCTGCCTCCAGTATCATGCTCAGTGGCTGGAGAAATCGCCGGAAGAAGTGGTAAAAAATCCTGATCCTCAATTTCACAATATTCTATGGATCAAAATATCACTTCATATTCGTCGTAACGTCATTGATAAAAGACAAAATTACATATGGGATGGAAGGGTGCTCGTTATCGATGGAAATACGAAACATACTTTTGCGACAGTTACTTTGCCGAAAGAAGAGAAGGAGTGGGTAAATCTTTCTCAAAATGAGGTTAACACAGGCCTGGTGAGCAGAGTTTACCGGACCCCTCTTGGAGCTTTCCCTTCATTAAACCAGAGAATAGAAAAAATTCTTCCTCTAAACCGAGTGATCAAGTTGGTCATTAGCGGTCATAGAAACATGGGAGATGTCTCAAAGCTAATAGAAGTGCTCCAAACCCGAGGATCTTTCTTGGGTTTAGTGGTGGAGCTGGGTCAGATTCAGTCACAAGAGGTCATTCTTCGCGGATCTTTCCGTGGTGAGGAAAAATCGTTTACTGATTTATTGTCACAAGTAAAAGAGTTAAAATCTTCCAATAACTACTCGTTAATCAATGAGCAGAAGGATGGTCATTACGTCATCCGGATGGTGAAAGAGTAGTTCAGGAAGGATTACTCATGTCCGTTGTTTCATCTTATTTCTCCTTATTTCTTGCCCTCGTGGTTTTCAGTTCATGCGCACCCATCGCAAGAAGAAGGCCAATAAACCAAGCATCAAAAATGAATAAGGTTGGTGAGTTTAATCCCATAAAAAAGAAAGTCGCGCTCTTAAGTTTTTACAATGAGTCCCCCATGGGGGGAGATGATTTAGCCGTTACAGCAACCGAAGAATTCCGGAGAGAGGTCAATCGTTCGAGAGAATTTATTATTGATCCGGAAGCTGAAATGCTTTTTGGAAATTCCAAAGAGATCTACGCCGGCGGAGGTATCAAGCTCGCACAGCTTGCACGTAAGGCAAAAATGTCCGGAGTGAATATTGTTATCTTTGGAAGAATAAAAGAAGCTCGTGTTCGGCAAAAAAGTGATGAGATCGGTTTCGTGAGGAAAATAAAATCATTGGCCGAAACTTTAGTTGAGATCAAGGTTTACGATGTTCTTTCCAATAAGGAACTCTTCTCTGAAACCCTTGATGGAAATATCTCAGATGATAATTTGAGATTTTACAAAGCTGAGTCCGAGGATAATCTTTCGTATCGTCAGGAGTTACTGAGATATTCTGTGAAAGTTGCGGTGAGAAAGATGGTTCCGCGAGTGGTGAAGATTGGCTCGAAGCTCGACTGGCTCGGAAGAGTAGCGAAGATTATCGGATCGCGGATATATGTAAACGCCGGGCGTGCGTCAGGACTTAATCTCGGAGATATTTTGAAAGTTGTGACTGAAGGCCAGGAGATTTTTGATCCTGAATCAGGTGCAATGATCGGTATGTCACAGGGTGAAGTCAAAGGTTCGTTGGAGGTTGTGGATTACTTTGAACCCAATGGTGCCATCTGCATTCTCCATTCCGGAGGCTCGGTCACTGAAGGGGACTTTGTTCAACTTTACTGATGGAAAACCCAATACAAATTCCGATTCTGGTCGTATCAAATTCTCCCTATATGAGGGGGATTCTGAAATTTGTCATGGAGACAACTCTTAACACTGATGTCACCGAGCTTGAGAGTGAGGAAAAGGCCCTCCTCTTTTTAAAGAACCTTGATAGCGCTCCGGCAATGGTTGTGTACGATTACACATCAAATGCCTATCTCCTTGAAGATTTTGTCGGCTATCTTCAGGCCCACCAGAAAACTGTCAGGATCATTATTTTGGTGGATGAAGTCAGAGAAGAAGGAAAAGAGTTATTAAAAGATCTTCAGCAATTCAAACTTATTGATGAGTCCACGCTTCCGACATCACTCCTCGAAGAAGCGCAGAACCTTTTTCAGAATACACCTTTTCTTAATGAGAATGCTTATTGCCGAATAGCGATCGATTTTCTTTCTATCCTGGATGGGATAAATAAAAATCTTTTTATTCGTCTCGGCGCTGACAAGTATATTAAGATTTTTCATGAAGATGATACGACTGACATTCTTGATATTAAGAAGTACAAGTCGAAAGGTATTTCATATCTTTACCTTGAGCGGGAAACCGCCATGTGGGTGATTAATCAGATTCAGAATCAGATTTCAATATTTCTTAAAGCGAATAACTTTCGTTTCGTTTTGCGAGGAGCCTCTGATACACCCCAAAAGAGGTTTGAGCAGAAAATTCTTCGAATTGATGACGAAGTACATGTGGATAAGGAATTCAAAGAAACAATCACTCAAGCAGTGGTAAAAATTCGTAACTTAGTTGAAAAAGAAACCAAAGTCGGACACTACCTGAAAAATCTGAAAGAGAAACAGGATGATTACGCACTTTTCACTCAGAAGATGAATCTAACGAGTCTTATCTCTTGCTTACTCGCTAAGCAACTCGATTGGATTTCGAAAACCACAATGGATAAACTGGTGTACGCTTCAGTGTTGTGTGACATTACAATTGCCGTGAGACCGCATCTTCTTTCTATTTCCAGTTATCATGATTTTGAGAAAATAAAAGATACTCTTTCCGATGAAGATCAGAGAATCTTTCTCTCACATCCAAAAGATGCAGGTTCTCTTATCAAGCGCTATTTTCATACAGCACCTCCAGACACAGATTCTCTGGCGATCCAACACCATGAAATGCCGGATGGTAATGGTTTCCCGCTGGGGCTTAAGGCAGAAAAAATTTCACCACTCTCTGCGCTTTTTATCATTTCAAATGATTTCAGTTACTATTTTCTCAAGGACGAGGACCCCACGGTAGAGGACTTTATCCTTAAGGCCAATTCTCGTTATGATTATGTAAATTTCCGTAAGATTGTTAAAGCGCTCGAGAAAATCAAAAAATGATAAAAAAAAGGCACTCCGAAGAGTGCCTTCAATAAGTAAAATTACTTCTTAGGCTGTTTCGGAGCTGCTGGCTGTTGAGATTTCCAGAATGCTGCAGCTGCCTCGTTTTTTGCTTTCTGTTTAGAGCTTCTATCTTGATTACATTGATTAAGGATTTCTAATGTAGTCGCTGCAGTGACGCATTTTTTAGCTTCAGTTGCAATCGCGATGTCTTTTTCGATTGATTGAAGTACATGGGCCTTGATCTTAGCGAAATCTTGCGGTGCAGCAAAAGCAGCCAAACTTAACGATACAGCTATAAAAGCAGTAAAAAATTTCATAATATTCTCCTTAATTGAATTCTTAGATTCTAACGCCAAATTCAAATCTTTTGAGCAAAAAATTTTTCTTTCTTCCTGTTCATCCCTGATTTCAGACCTTGAGATCACGATAATTAATGGGATCTGTTATTCCGGCCTCCCGAAAACCTCTTAGCCGCAAAGCACACGAATCACACATGCCGCATGCCTCAGTCGTATTCTGGTAGCAGGACCAGCTGAGATGAAAAGGAACTTTAAGCTCTTGTCCCTTAATAACAATTTCCTTTTTCTTCATATGAATAACTGGTGTCAACACATGAATATCGGTCGCATTTGTCCCTTCTCTGATCAGTTTATTCAAGGCCTCATAATAGGCAGGCCTGCAGTCCGGATATCCGGGTGAATCCTCATGATTGGCGCCTATATAAAGAGTCGTGGCACTCATGACTTCTGCCCAGGAGACAGCAAGAGAGAGAATAATGGTGTTCCGAAATGGGACGTAAGAGTCGGGAATAATATCCGAGTCGCCCGTATAATCTTTTACCGAAATACTTTCATCTGTCAGAGAACTTCCGCCGATTTGGCGAAGGAAATTCATATCAATGACTTTCTGATGTTTGACAGGAACCTGATAGAAATCAGAAATATCGTCAAAGGATTTTCTTTCACGGCGTGAAGTTTTTTGTCCGTAATCCATGTGAAGGAAAAGGAGCTCATGTCCTTCTTTGGCGGCGATGCCGGCACAAACGAGAGAATCCATTCCACCGGAGACGAGGACGATTGCCTTGCCCTTCATACTGACTATGCCTTTTCGCAACACTCTTTGATCTTATCTTCGATCGTTTTAACTTTCTTCAGAGCATTGAGTTTCTTATCGGAAATTGTACCCGAAGTTTCTCTTACCATGGTGTAAAATTTAATTTTCGGTTCTGTTCCTGAGGGACGTAAGAACAATTTATTTCCAGACTCGAAAGTGAAAGAGAGAACATTGCTTCTGGGAAGTTCAATCATTTTGGTGTTTTTCAGGATGAGATCGTATGCCTGAGATGTCTGATAATCCTCTTTGGCGATGATTTTTTCCCCGGCAAAATGAGTTTCTGGATACTTCCTGAAGTACTCCATGATGCGATCAATTTTCTCTGAGCCTGCTACTCCTTCATAATCCAGAGAAACCAATGACTCAAAAAAGAAACCATACTTTTCATAAATATGGTCAAGGGCCTCCATAAGATTCATCCCTTTCTTTTTAAAATAGAGAGCGATTTCAGAAATCATCGCCACAGAAGAAACCCCATCCTTATCGCGCGCATCGGAGTGAAGCATGTATCCGAACGATTCTTCGGAAGCAAAGACAAAATTCATGGGAGATTTTTTTTCTTCATGCTCGCGTAGTCTTCCCGCCATCCATTTGAACCCGGTAAGTGTATCTTCCACTTTTCCACCGAAGTTTTCCACGATGGCATTTTGTATCGGCGAAGTCACAATTGATTTCAAAACCAGGGGGTTTTTAGGGAGAGTGTTTTTTTCCTGACGGCGACTGAAAATATAGTAAAGCATGAGAGCGCCGATTTGATTTCCATTGGGGTATGCCGCCATACCATGGTCATTTACAACCAGGCCCAGTCGATCGCAATCGGGATCTGTTCCACAAACAATATCAGCATTAGTTTTGAGCATTTGATCGACGGCCAGTGCAAGCGCCTTAGGATCTTCCGGGTTTGGATATTTTACTGTCGGAAAATTTCCATCGGGACGTGATTGCTCGGGAACACTGGCAAATTTCGTGAAGCCCAGACGTTTCGCAATCGTCATGCAGGGAACTTCGCCTGTGCCATGGATCGATGTGTACACGACAGAAAGTTCATGTCCGTGTTTTTTGATCATTTCCGGATCGAGAATAACTTTATCCTCTATAACTTTATAAAATGCTTCATTCAGCTCAGGGCCAGTCCACTGAGCAAGACCTTTTTTCTGAGCTTCATCGAAGCTCAGATGCTTGATTTTTCCCCAATCAGTGAGCTCATTGTAAGCAGAAATAATTTCCTTATCATAAGGAGGAACTACCTGAGCGCCATCGTTCCAGAAAGCTTTGAAGCCATTGTAGATGGGAGGGTTGTGACTGGCGGTAATCATAATTCCTGCCTGAGCACCAAGGTACCTCACGGCAAATGAAAGCATGGGAGTAGGGGTGAGTTCGGGAAATACGTAAGCTTTAATTCCGTTTGCGGCGAAAACTCCCGCCGCCTCAAGAGCAAACTCCCGTGAACAATTCCGGGAGTCATAAGAAATCACAGCGGAAGATTTCATTCCGAAGTATTTAGCGACAGTGTTTGAAAGCGCCTGAGTAGCACGACGAACATTGTATTTATTCATCCGGTTCTGGCCCATACCCATAGGGGCACGAAGTCCTCCGGTTCCAAATTCCAGATCTCGATAGAATCTTTCAGTTAATTCAATTTCCGATGAAGGGAGTCTGTCGATGAGAGCAGCAATCTCCTTGCGATCTTCCTCAGAAAAATAAGCGTTTTGTCCCCACAGGCGTGCGGCGGCAATGATCTTTTGGTCCATGATTTTCCCCTTCCTTACAGACGAATTCAAACTACCCAGTCACTCTTTCGAAGTCAAAAATGATGCATGGCAAATGCATGATAAATCCTTGATACTCCCTGTGACCAGCACTAAACTATGGCGATGGCGAATCCAAAGTACAAGCATCCAAAAAATATCCCTGGTCCTTTTTACTGTACCGACCCCGATGATGATAGCGGAGAAGGCTGCATTGCCTGCAATGTTTGTTATTCCGGAGCACCTGAGTTCTACGCTGAAGACGACAATGGGAATGCATATGTGAAGAAGCAGCCCCAAACTTCGGCGGAAATCGAACTCTGTGTTGAGCAGATGGATGCGTGTCCTGTGAATTCTATTGGTCGGAATGGCTGATTTTTCTCCCAAAAATCCAATCTTCCCTTAAAATTAGAAAAAGACTTTTTCCAAGGAAGGGAAGCATGAATCCTACAACGATCCAGTTGGCGGCCACGATTATTTTCGCCGTGGCCATCATTCACACGTTTTTAGTCAGTAAGTTTGCACACATTGCCCACAAGTATCCAGAAGGATCGATGGGTGAAAACTTCTGGCACTTTATGGCCGAAGTAGAGGCAGTATTTGGAATGTGGGCCGCGGTATTTCTGGTCATTATGTTTGGAGTTGAAGGAGCAAATGCCCCAGTTCAATATCTCGAATCTCTCAACTTTACTGAACCAGGATTTGTTTTTGTGATCATGGCGATGGCCGGGACTAGACCCGTCATCAAGCTTGCAGAAAAAATAATTGTCTCCATTTCTCATCTCGTACCCATGCAGCGGAAGATGGCTTTTTACTTCACGACATTGGTCATAGGCCCACTTCTGGGATCATTTATTACTGAACCAGCGGCGATGACAGTTACGGCGATTATTCTTTTGAAGAACTTCTATACTCGCGAGATGAGCGACAAGTTCAAATACGCCACGATCGGTCTTCTTTTTGTGAATATCTCCATTGGTGGAACTCTGTCTCACTTCGCGGCTCCTCCAGTGCTAATGGTTGCCGGTAAATGGGGTTGGGGACTTTCTCACATGTTCATCAACTTTGGTTCCAAGGCGATGATTGCCTGTATTATCAGTGCGCTAGTTATTTCGTTATTCTTTAAGAAGGAACTTCAAGGAGACTTCCAGCTTCGTGCTGACGATGGAACAAAAATGTTGCCGCCATGGTGGGTGACATTAGTACATGTTCTTTTCCTCGCTCTGGTTGTTGTGAACGCTCACCACATGGTGGTCTTCATGGGGTTATTCCTTTTCTTCATGGGATTCACCATCGTTACGCAGGAGTTTCAGTCTGAAGTTCAGATAAAAGCTTCTCTCATGGTTGGATTTTTTCTCGGAGGACTGATTGTTCTTGGATCTGAGCAGAAATGGTGGCTTCAGCCTCTCATCTCTTCACTTTCTGATCAGGTTCTTTATTTTGGTTCTACTGCACTAACTGGTATCACTGACAATGCGGCCCTTACTTATCTCGGGTCATTAGTAGAACTCACAGATTCGGCAAAATATTTCCTCGTGGCCGGTGCTGTGACTGGTGGTGGTTTGACTGTGATCGCGAACGCTCCGAACCCTGCGGGATACGGAATCCTCAAGGATTCATTCGGCCCAGATGGGATCAGCCCGCTTGGACTATTGAAGGGAGCTTTGTTCCCAACTTTCATCGCCATTTTGTGTTTTGAATTACTACGCTGGTAAAAAAAAGGGCCGCTTTTGCGGCCCTTTTTTTTAGATATTCACTTCTCTTACTTTGTACGTCCAGCCTTTCGGCGCTTCTATTCTTCCTGCTTGAATGCCAACGAGTTTTTCCCTGAGACTCATTCCTATTTTTCCTTGAGAGTCAGCTACTTTGAAAACGCGTCCTGAACTATCGAGGAAAGAAGCAATGGGTGCTATCACGGCCGCAGTTCCGCAAACAAATGCTTCGGTACAACGACCCTCGTCAGCTGCTTTCAAAACTTCATCGATGGAAAGAGTTGATTCAATTACTTCAATATTCTCTCCACGAGCGATTTCGATGATTGATCTTCTGGTCACGCCATCGAGGATGGTATCCGTGAGTTTAGGAGTATGAAGAATATTATCAATCACAGCAAAAAAATTCATGCCTGACATTTCTTCGATGTATTTATGTTCAACAGCATCCAGCCACATCGTCTGGTCGCAACCTAGTTTCAGCGTTTTTTCATAAGAGTTGAGAGAGGCAGCGTAATTGGCGCCAGTTTTCGCAAAACCCACTCCCCCCGGGGCACAACGAATATCTTCGCGCTCGATATAAACCTTCACTGAGTCGCCGGAAAAATATGATCCCGATGGTGAGGCCACGACTACGAAAAGAAATTGTTTCGCAGGCTTGATACCCATTCCGACTTCAGTCGCAATCATGAAAGGACGGAGGTAAAGAGATTCGCCAAGGCGTTTTGGAACAGCATTTTTACAGTAGGCCGAAATGACATCACATGCTTCGAGGAAAAGATCTTCGGGAATCATGGGCATCGCCATTCTCTTGGCGGAGACATTGAAGCGACGGGCGTTCATTTCAGGTCGGAACATATGGACGGAATCATCGGGATGACGAAAAACTTTCATCCCCTCAAAGATCTCCTGACCGTAGTGAAGAACTTTAGCACAGGGATCAATGGCAAGAGGTCCGTAAGGAACGAGCTCCATCTTCTGCCATTCGCCTTTATCATAAGCACAAACGATCATCGCTGGACAAACGTACTTACCAAATCCCAGGTTATTATCATTAACCTGAAATTTTTTGATTCGTTCAACGGCATCGGGATGGATTTCGACTTTCTTCATGGTTTCCTTGCCTTTTTCGCGGGGCTTGATGATACAATTTCTAGGCATTAATAACATGGAAACGACGAGATGAAAAACCTAAGAAACCTCACTCTTTCGATAGCAATTTCGCTTTTGATTACTGGCATTTGTATGGTGATCTGGACCATGACTTCCAAGGAGTCATCTCCGGGGCTCTATCGTTTTCTCATGCTGCTGGGTGCTGACATATTAAATGGTGGCTATATTCAAGGACTCACTTACTTTGCATTTTTCTGGGCCTGGTTCGAAGTGAAAGACAAGCTCAAGGCCATGAAGCGCGAGCGTAGAGCTTTCAAAATGAATATCATTCCGACTCATGAGAAGCTGGTTTTTCTTCCGGAAGATATTAATAATCTGAAGTTTAAACTCATCGAATTTGAGAAAAAAGAAAAGTACATCCTTAGTGACCTCTTAAAAAAGGCTTGTACTAAGTTCAGAACGACAGGTTCTCTTTCTGAGCTTATCGACATCGTAAGTATTCAGATTGAAGTGTCTCAGGAAAAAGCTGAAGGTGACCAGTCCGTGATCCGCTATCTTTCGTGGGTTATTCCTTCGCTGGGTTTTATCGGAACTGTGATCGGTATTTCTCAATCACTCGTCTATGCAAACTCCGGAGACATGGAGAAGATTACCTCTCTCCTCGGTGTCGCTTTTGATACGACATTAGTAGCACTGGTCCTTTCGGTATTTCTCATGTGGTTTGTCCACCAGTTGCAGGAAGAAACGGATCGATTCCATTCGGATCTCAAAGAATTTGTTATAGATAATCTGATCAATAAAATTGAAATCCGATGAGAAAACGTCGTCAGATAGAATTATTTTCTCTTTCATTTCTGGACCTTATCTCCGGGGCACTTGGTGCCGTGATCATTCTTTATGTCGCCATTCCAAAGAATAACAAAAAAATAGAAGAAACAATTTCGAAGCCTGTCGACACTCGCTCGCAGGAAATCGCCGATCTCAAAAGTAAACTTGCCGAAGAAACGAAAAAAAGTGCGTCCCTTCAAAACCTGCTTTCTGAAGCACTGAAAAAAGAGACATCTACCCCCGCACCCGTGCCGGGTGGAATCGATATGGATATCGGTTTTAAATTTAAGGGAAAAAGAATCGTTTTTGTTATTGATACTTCTTACAGTATGACTCAGGAAGACCGCATGGGGCAGGTCAAGGCTGGACTAAAAATGCTGCTCACTACTTTACCGAATGATTACCATGTTGAGGTTGTTCGGTTTCCCTGGGGCGATCGCGCTCCTTTTAAAACACTCTGGGGAACTCTGAGAGAGACGAATTCCGGAAATAAGTTTGAAGCGTTTGAGTTTATTTATTCATTAAGACCTGATGGAGGAACTCCCACCAGGGATGTCCTGAAATTTGTTCTTGATAATTATTCGGATATTTCAGATATTGTTCTACTTACAGACGGCGCACCTTCCATCCATAACTCAAATAAGAAAGATGATATCCACGAGATATTAAAAATGGTGCGGGAAAATAATAAGCACAAAGTTCAGATTAATTCTATCGGAGTGGGTGCGAACTTTATTCGTGATAAGACCAGCGATCAGTATCAGTTCTTAAGTCTCTTATCTTCTTATACCGGCGGCTTCTTCGTCGGATTCTGAGCCACCGTCAAAGGCTTCAGAAGCAATTTATTCTTCAAGATCATTTTCCCGATGGCATGGCCATTTTCCAGAACCTGTTTATAAACCCATGGATAAATCTTGTCGATGTTTGCAACTTCAACAATAAGTCTCTTCGCTTCATTCTCACCCAATAAATGGGCCAGTGACCGATACTCGAAATAACAGACAATCAGATGAAGATAGGTGGAATGGGATAATCGAGGATAGATTCTTTTGAGCTCGCCGATGGCCTTATCGGTCTCTGATTTTTTCATGGTGGTCCACCAATGAAATTCTTCATGCAGCCATGTTGCAAGCAAATGATTTGGTTTGTCTGCGTTCCGTGTATTCAGGGTGAGTACGGGATGCGAGTGGGGAATAACATAGGATTGCACATTGATTTTCTTAGTAAAGAGAAAAGGCTTTAAATCATAGACCTTCGCGAGGTGAAAGAGATTTTGCTTCGTGAGGGCGGTAAGTCGATTCGGATTAACCTCGGTAATCTCAATCACTTCTTCGTAGACGCGCACTGGAGCTTTGGTAGCGCACCCAGGTAGAGTGTAGAGAATTAATGTGAGAGCGAGATATTTCATTTCATTAGTATAGTCGGGATTCAGAGCATTGAAAATCAATTATGAGAGAGTTTAGTTGAGGAGGAAAGTA
>JACCDH010094185.1_pt1 | contig 29763 bp, 28 predicted proteins | sample 7442481 | NCBI WGS metagenome assembly JACCDH01 (sample SAMN15323433, study PRJNA562643) | freshwater metagenome | isolation source: river surface water | place: USA:Blue River Watershed | collected 2017-08-15
CCCAAAGATTGACCGTTCATGCCAGCGATAGCGGCTTGCGCTTCAGCATCGCTGCCCATTTCCACAAAACCGAAGCCTTTGGAGCGACCGGTGTCGCGTTCCATCATGACTTTGGCGCTGGTGATGGCGCCGAATTCGCCGAATGCCTGTTGCAGGTCTTCGTCGCGGACGGTGTACGGCAAGTTGCCGACGTAAAGTTTATTGCCCATGGGGACTCCTCAAAATACATGAAACAAAAGCGATGGGGTCCCGAAAGTACAACAAACCCGAAAAGTGCCGCCGTAGAGCGCGAAACTGACCGATCACCTGAATTGCGCGCATGCCGGATGCACGCGCGCAAGGGGCATTATGGGGCATAGTGGCCTAAGGAGTTTCCCGGGGGCTGTCATACGGGCAATTGCAAGACGCTCGCCAAGGGCAAATCGTCTGGCACTTCGTAATCGGCCACGATCCATGCGCGTTGCGATACCTGAGCAGCCTCTTCGAGAATTTCTTTGAGGGTGACCACCGACCGCAGGTCCAGCGCCGCAAACGGTTGGTCCAGCAAAGTGACCGTGGCGCCCGAGGCCAGTGCCGCAATCAAGCCCACTTTTCGGCGACTGCCGGTGGACAACATGTACAGCGGCTTGTGGCTGTGCTGCGCCATGTCTAGCGCGTGTGCCAGGACGTGGAGATGGTCAGCTTGCCACTGAGGCCATTTTGATGAAAGCTGTTGCCAGCAGTCTTGCACGAGCGTGGCGTCATGCTCTGGGCCTTTCAGGTCGATCCAGAAGACCCCGCCTGCAGGGCGTAGCACTTGGCCACGCAGAGCTTGTAAATCACCGGCCAGCAGCCGCAACAAGGTGGTTTTGCCAGTCCCTTCGTCACCGCAAATCCAGCTCAGACCTGCGGGCCAAGTGAAGTCCAAATCAGAAATAACCGCCTGCGCTGAGGGGCCGCCTGCCAGCTGCTGGGCTTGCAGTCCAATAGACGGGTTGGAGTGGGGCAATGACGACATGGCGCAATGCTAGCAAGGACCGGGCTGCCTAGAATGAGACGGTGACAACCTCAATCTACAAAATTCCACAATCTGTTCTGGTGGTGATCTACACCCAGAGCGGTCAGGTTTTGCTGATTCGAAGAGCCGATGCCGGCACTTGGCAGTCGGTCACGGGCAGCAAAGACCACCCCGAAGAGCCCTGGGCGTCGACGGCGGCTCGCGAAGTGCAAGAAGAAACGGGCATTGATGCGCTGCACCCTGCCTGCGAATTGCAAGATTGGCAGCTTGAGAACACATACGACATTTATCCCGCTTGGCGCTGGCGCTATGCCCCTGACATCAGCCGAAACACCGAGCGCGTGTTTGGCCTCAGGGTGCCTGAAATGACGCCCATCACCTTGAGCCCTGCCGAGCACACCGAATGGCAATGGTTGCCCTGGCAGGCTGCAGCTGACCATTGTTTTTCCCCCTCCAATGCGGAAGCCATCTTGATGTTGCCCCGTTTTGCACCCATCTTGGGACGCTGATGCCTCAAAGTCACGAACATCCGATCTTGCGTGTGGCCACCTACAACATCCACAAAGGGGTGCAAGGCTTGGGGCCGGCAAGGCGCCTTGAAATTCACAACTTGGGACATGCCGTAGAGCAACTGGACGCAGACATCGTTTGCCTGCAAGAGGTGCGGCGCATGCACCGCCGAGAAGAGCGCCACTTTGCCCATTGGCCCAGCCAACCCCAGGCTGACTTTTTGGCCCCCGAGGGGTATGTGGCGGTGTACCGCACCAACGCCTTCACTCGGCATGGCGAGCATGGCAATGCCTTGCTGTCACGCTGGCCGGTGCTGTCCGAGCAACACCGCGACCTGTCGGACCACCGTTTCGAGCAACGGGGTTTGTTGCACACAGAAATCCAGGTCATTGAGAGCACAGTGCATGTGATCGTGGTGCATCTGGGGCTGGTGCCTGCCAGCCGCGTGCGGCAGTTGGCGCAACTGTTGGCCTATATGGCGCAAAACATTCCAGCACACGCGCCCGTGCTGGTGGCCGGTGATTTCAACGACTGGGGCACCGGTTTAGGACGGCGCATGGCCCTTGCGGGATTTCGCGAATGGCGTGAGCAGCCCACGCCCACTTATCCCTCGCGCCTGCCGCTGAACCAGTTGGACCATGTTTACGCCAGGGGCTTGGTTCCGGTGCATGCCATGACTCCCTCGGGGCGCATCTGGCGGCGCATGTCTGATCATCTGCCACTGGTGGCAGAGTTTGCTTGGACGGACTGAGCCATGCGCCGCAGTCCCACCTTGCGCGATGGTCATCAGATTCGTTTGATCGAAGGCGGGCAAGCCTATTTTGAAGCACTGGTTTCAGCCATGGAGCAAGCGCGTTCACAGGTGCACCTTGAGACTTACATCTTTGATTTTCACGGTGCTGCCGCGCTGGTGGCGGAAGCCTTGGAACGCGCCGCATTGCGGGGTTTGCGGGTCTGGGTGGTGGTGGACGGCGTGGGGACGCCAGATTTACCCCCTGAATGGCGAGATCGCTTTGACCGTGCCGGCGTGGAATGGCGCGTGTATTCGCCGCTCGGGACCTTGGGCCTGATGATTCCCAGCCGCTGGCGTCGTTTGCACCGCAAGTTGTGTGTGATCGATGGGCATTTGGCCTTTTGCGGCGGCATCAACATTCTGGACGATTGGTACGACCCGCACCATGGCGCTTTGTCGATGCCTCGGCTGGACTTCGCAGTCTGTGCCAGAGGGGCATTGGTGCAGCAAATGCAAGAAACCATGGCGCAGCTGTGGTGGCGGATCTTGACTGTGCGTCATGTGCAGCAGAAAAAGTTTCCCGAGGCGTTCAGCTCGTTTCGAGCCGCTGGCTTGCATTTGCCCTGGATCCATGAGGACGAGCAGGGCAAAGAGAGCCTTTTGGTGGCCAAGGCCGGTTTGTTGTTGCGTGACAACGTGCGCAACCGCACGCAGATAGAGCGCGCTTACTTGAAAGCGATTGGTGCCGCGCGGCACGAAATTGTCATCGCCAATGCTTATTTCTTACCCGGAAGGCGTTTGCGCAAAGCCTTGATTCGTGCGGCAGAGCGGGGTGTGCGCGTGCGCTTGTTGCTTCAGGGACGCTACGAATATTTCATGCAATTTCATGGCGTGCGGCCGGTGTATGGGGCATTGCTGGCGGCGGGCATCGAGATTTACGAATACCAAGCCAGCTTTTTGCATGCCAAAGTAGCGGTCATCGATCCCCATCACGATCGGCCATGGGCCACGGTGGGATCGTCCAATCTGGATCCCTTGAGTTTGTTGTTGGCCCGAGAAGCCAATGTGGTGGTCGCCGACAAAGCCTTTGCCCAGCAACTCCACCAGCGCTTGGCTCACGCCATGGCGCAACAAAGTCGCCGGGTGGTCGCGGCAGATTACTTGCGCAGGCCATGGCCGCACAGGCTGCTCGACCGGATGGCCTTTGCACTGATGCGTTTGGCTTTATTTTTGAGTGGCAACCGTTACTGACCGGTGGATACCCCGGTGAGGGCATGGGCGATGCTTGTCAGTCTGCGCAAGAGCCGAAATCGCTGTTAGGATGCCAGCCATGTTAATGAAAGCCCCAGACGCCATGACTGCTTCTGCTGCCACGCCCGAAGACGACGGCGTTCCTGTGTCCGTGAAAATCCGCGAGCGCGTTTTGGCCGCTCGCAAGCGTTTTCATGCCAACGACAACATCTCTGATTTCATCCAACCCGGCGAGCTTGAACAGCTGCTGGACGAAGTCACGGCCAAGATGGAGGGCGTACTCGACAGCTTGGTCATCGACACCGTGAACGACCACAACACGGGCGATACCGCCCGCCGTGTGGCCAAGATGTACCTCAAAGAAGTCTTCAAGGGCCGCTATGTTGAGGGCCCGGAAATCACCGAGTTTCCCAACGCCGAGCACCTCAACGAGCTGATGATCGTTGGGCCCATCACCGTGCGCAGCGCTTGCAGCCACCACTTCTGCCCGGTCATTGGCAAGATTTGGATTGGCGTTTTGCCCAACGAACACACCAATGTGATTGGTTTGTCCAAATACGCCCGCCTGGCCGAATGGATCATGGGCCGACCCCAGATTCAAGAAGAAGCCGTGGTGCAGTTGGCCGATTTGATTCAACGCAAAACACAGCCCGATGGTTTGGCCATCGTGATGGAAGCCAGCCACTACTGCATGGGCTGGCGCGGGGTGAAGGACATGGACAGCAAAATGATCAACTCGGTCATGCGCGGGGCCTTCCTGAAAGACCCCAATCTGCGCCGCGAATTCTTGTCATTGATTCCTGGAAAGAACTGACCTATGTTGGTACGCCTGCTTTACGCCAGCCGCGCTGTGGACACCCGCGCGGAAACCATTGAGTCCATCCTCAACCAGTCCCGCCAGTTCAATCCCACCAGCGGCATCACCGGTATCTTGTGCTACGGCGGTGGTATCTTTTTGCAGGCCATTGAAGGCGGACGTGGCGCGGTCAGCGATTTGTATGGCCACATCCAAAAAGACGCCCGTCACAAAGACGTGGTGTTGTTGCACTACGAAGAAATCAGTGAGCGCCGGTTTGGTGGCTGGACCATGGGCCAGGTGGATGCTTCGCGCGTCAACACCAACATCTTGCTGAAGTATTCCGAGCGGGCCGAGCTGGACCCCTACAATGTCTCGGGCAAAGTGTCGCTGGCCTTGCTGGAAGAGCTGATGGCCACCGCCTCCATCATTGGCCGCGCCTGAAGCGATGCAGCTGATTGGCTGCGATTTTTCCAGCAGCCCCAGCCGACGAAAACCGATCGTCTTGGCTCTGGGTCAAGCGCAAAAAGGCCGGGTTCAGCTGCAAGCCCTGCAGCACTTCGATACCCTCATCGATTTTGGTCAATGGTTGGCGCAACCCGCCGATTGGGTAGGCGGTTTTGACTTGCCTTTTGGCTTGCCCCGAGAACTGGTGGAGACCTTGGGCTGGCCCACCGAATGGGACGCTTGCATGGCCCATTACGCCGCCTTGCCGCGCGCAGACATTCGGCAGCAGTTTGCAGATTTTTGTCATGCCCGCCCAGTGGGCGGCAAGTTTGCCCATCGCGCGACCGACCGGCCTGCGGGCTCCAGCCCCTCTATGAAATGGGTCAATCCGCCCGTGGCCTACATGTTGCATGCGGGTGTGCCGCTGCTGCGCCAAGCGGGGTTGCACTTGCCCGGCTTGAAGCCGGGAGATTTGCGCCGTGTGGCTGTTGAGGCTTACCCGGGTTTGCTGGCGCGTGAAGTGCTGGGCCAGCGCAGCTACAAAAGTGACGACAAGGCCAAGCAAACGCCAGAGCGTTTATTGGCCCGGCGTGAGTTGTTGGGGGCACTGGAGCGGGGGGACACCCGGCTTGGCCTGCGTTTGGTCGCCAGCAACGCGTTGATGGGCGCTTTGGCTGACGATGCCAGTGGCGACGCACTGGACGCCACGCTGTGCCTCATGCAAGCGGCTTGGGCGCAACAACAACACGCCGCAGGACATCCGCAATACGGTTTGCCGCCGTTTGATCCCTTAGAGGGCTGGATCGTCACGGCGTGATCAAAAATTCTATGCCTACCACTTGGCTTTAGGATATCCATAAGGACGACCTCTCATTCATCGATGCCGGAGATGCTCATGACGACCCCAGCTTTTGTGGTGACCCACGCCAAAGATGCGCAGTTCGAGCGGGGTTTGCGTTCTTTTTTTGAATACCGAGATTTGGGCTTGAAGCAGGCCACCCAGGGGCGAGTCACGGCCAGTGTGATTCGCGCCGCTGGCGGGCACGAATTTTCCAGCCAGCCGCATTTGCACCACACCGAGTTTCAGCTGGTCTATGTGCTCAAGGGTTGGATTGAATTTGAATACGAAGGTCAGGGCGTGGTGCGTCTCGAGGCGGGCTCTTGTGTGCACCAACCGCCGCGCATTCGCCACCGTGAACTCGGGCACAGCGAGGATCTGGAGTTGCTCGAAGTGGTGCTGCCCGCCGACTTCAAGACCGAGACGGTCGACACCCTCAATCCCTGAATTGAAGCAACCATGTTTCGCAGTTTCTTTCTCTCACGCAGATGGGCCTTGTGGGCCTGGGGTGGTTTGTTGGTCTTGGTGGCGCTGGTGTTCATCACGGTGCAACAGACCGTCAAGCTGAATGCTTGGTATGGCGAGTTTTATGACCTTCTGCAAAAGCCCGAACAAGCCGGTGGGTTGGAGAAGTTTTGGGGCTTCATGTTGCAGTTTTCGTGGATTGCTTTTCCGTTCATGTTGCTGCGCAGTTTGGAGACCTATCTGGCTTCTCACTTTGCTTTTCGTTGGCGGCAGGCATTGACCGAGGGCTATCTGCCGCGTTGGCAACACACGGATGCAACGGTCGAAGGCGCGTCCCAGCGCATTCAAGAGGACTGCATGCGCTTTGCACGTCAGACCGAAAACTTGGGCTTGGGTTTGGTACGCGCGGTGCTGACGCTGGTGTCGTTTATTCCTATTTTGTGGGGCCTGTCCCAGGGCATGGCCATTGCGTGGCTGCAGTTTGAAGGCTCGCTTTTTTGGGTCGCGCTGGTCACTGCGCTGGGCGGCACGGCTATTTCGTGGTTTGTCGGCATTCGCCTGCCCGGGCTGGAATACAACAACCAAAAAACCGAGGCGGCGCTGCGCAAAGACTTGGTTTACGCCGAGGACGATCGCACCCGCATGGATTTACCGACGGTGATGACGCTGTTCACAGGCGTACGACTGAACAATTTCAGGCTGTTCAACCACTACGCTTACTTTCATTTGTGGAGTAATTTTTACAGCCAAACCATGGTGATTTTTCCTTACTTGTTGATGGGTCCATCTTTGTTCACGGGCCTGATCACCTTGGGGGTGATTCAACAAGTCAGTAACGCTTTTGGCAAAGTCAACGAAGCGTTTTCGTACCTGATCGACCGCTGGACCGACATCACCGAGTTGCGCTCGATTTACAAGCGGTTGAACGAATTCGAAGCCTCATTGACCTGAGGCATCGAGGCACATCTCACAACATTGCATGGCTTCGATTTAGGGGCTGGCGCTGCAGGTCTCAACCGGTCTCGCGAGTTGAGCAAATCAGATCGTTCTAGCCGCCATGTCGCTGGGCTAGGGCTTGAGTTGAGCCAGTGCAATCAAAGCCTCTGCATCGGTGCGGTAGAGCTGCAGGTGCGTGCCGTCTTGCAGCTCCCCAGCGCGTTTTAAAACCGATTCAACGGGCAACTTGATCCCGCTGATATGCAAGGTGATGCCGCTGCTGGCCAATTGGCGGTGCAACTGACCAAAGGTGTCTACGCCCGTCACATCGATGCGGTTGATGGGTTGCGCAAACAAACAGACATGTTGCACCTCGGGGTGTTGCGCCAGATGGTCGGTGATGGCGCGGTCAAATTCGCTGGCCGCAGCAAAGTCCAGCTCGGCATCCATGCGCAGGGCGTACAGCCGAGGCGCCAGCGGAGGCAGTTTCCACAGATGGCGGTCACGCAAGCTGCCGTCGGGGTGCAGTCCCACTTCGATGATGCGGGGGTGCAAACGGGTGTGCAAGAAATGGCTCAAGCCCAGCAAAACGCCGGTCAGTACTCCCCAATAAATGCGCGGTGCGGTCAGCAGGGTCACAACAAAAGTCACCCCCGAGGTCATGGCTTCGACACGGCCGATGTGCCACAGCTTCAAAAATTGGCGAGGCTGAAACAGATTCAGTACCGCCACGATCACCACGGCCGACAGGACCGAGCGAGGCACCATTTGAAACACGGGCATCAAGAGCAGCAGGGCCAACAAGACGCAAACCACCGACGCCACCACAGCCCAGCCCGAACGCGCGCCGGCGTAAAGCATGAGGGCCGAGCGCGAGAAAGAGGTGCTGGTGGCAAAGCTGCCTGAAAAAGCCGAAGCCAGTTTGGCCAGACCTTGGCTGAAGAGCTCGGTGCTGTCGTCCCAGCGCCGTCCATCCTGACGACACTCGATTCGGGCACTCGAGGCGGTTTCTAAAAAACTCACCAAGGCAATCACGATGGCGGGCACCCACAGTGAGTTGAGGGTGTCCAGGCCCGGCCAAGCGGGCCAATAAAAATCGGGCAAGCCCGCGGGCAGCAAGCCCACCACGGGGCCATGCGAGGCGTAATCGGTGGCGTAGGCAATGCCCGATGCCGCCACCATGACCAGCATGATGCTCGGCCATCGCGGCTTGAAATGGCGCAACACCAACAGCACCCCCAAACTGCTCAGCCCAAACCAAGCCGGCCATCCGTTCAACCACGCTGGCCAGCTTGTCACATCCCAATTCCAACTTGAAATCCCCAGCAAGCCAGGGACCTGAGAGGCCATGATCAGCAAAGAAGCGGCTTGGGTAAATCCGGTCATGACGGGCGCACTGACCAAATTGATGAGCCAACCAAATTGGGCGATGCCCAGCACGAGTTGAATCGCCCCTGACATCAAAGACAACCAAACCGCCAGAGCTACCCATTCGGGCGAACCCGCCTCGGCCATGCCCGTGAGTGATGCGCCAATCAACACGCAAGTCAGCGCAGCAGGGCCTACGGACAAGCGGTTGGCGCTGCCAAAGAGCACCGCCAGAAGGGCTGGAATCAGGCAGGTGTAGAGCCCCGTGACGAGGGGCATGCCGGCCAGACCGGCGTAGGCCACGGCCTGAGGAATCATGACCAAGGCAACGGTCAGACCGGCAAGGGCTTCGTTGCGGGCCAGTGGCACAGTCAGGCGAGGCCACTGGCGAAAAGTCAGAAATCGTTGCATATCAGCCATGCCTGATCTTAGCCGTCTATGGCCCCATTTAGAAGTTCGGGCGCCTGACCGACAATGGTCCTGATGTCTGCTCGCCATTTACCTTTCTCCCCCATTTGTTGGACCACGCTCAGTGGGTGGATGGGGTGGAGTGAGCACAGTGGGCGCAGTCTCGCCAGCGCGATGGCCTCGATCGGTATCGGACTCGGGCTCGGACTCGGACTCGGGCTCGGGCTCGGGCTCGGTGCGGTGCCCATCTCCAGCCAAGCCGCCGAAGTGAACGGGGTCTGGACGGGTTGGGTCAGTGGGGTCATCGATGGAGACACCGTGGTGCTGGTCAGGCCCGGTCAGTCCGCCCCCATCAAATTGCGCATCGAGGGGATTGACGCCCCCGAAACGTGCCAGGCAGGCGGCTCTGAAGCGCGCGCCGCCATGGTGCATTTGGCGCTGAGAAAAGCCGTGCAGGTACAAGACCTTGGGCAGGATGTGTACGGTCGCCACATCGGCCGCTTGACGCTTGAGGGGCGGGATTTAGGGGCTGAAATGGTGCGCACGGGTCAGGCTTGGGCCTATCGATTTCGCACTGGGTCGGGGCCCTACGCGGGGCTGCAGCGACAGGCGCAAAGCCAAAAGGCGGGTTTGTTTGCGCAGGCTGAGACCGCCATGTCTCCGTCTTTGTTTAGAAAGTTTCACGGCCCCTGTTGGGGCGTTTGACTTCAGTGCCGGTGTGGCGCGCACACCGGGCATTGGGCATGGCGTTGCATGCGAATGTCGGTCCAGGACATTTCACGTCCGTCGAGCATGAGCAAGCGACCGGCCATGTGGCTGCCCATGCCACTCAAAATTTTCAGGGCTTCGGCCGCCTGCACGGTCCCGATGATGCCCACCAAAGGCGCAAACACCCCCAAGGTGGCGCAGCGCGTTTCTTCGGGCAAGTTATCGGGTGGAAAAATGCAGGCGTAGCAAGGGGCCTCGGGCTGTCGGGTGTCAAAAACCGAAACCTGCCCATCCATGCGGATCGCCGCCCCAGAGACCAAAGGCTTGTGGTGTTGGACGCAGGCCAAATTGACGGCTTGGCGCGTCGCAAAGTTGTCGCAGCAGTCCAGCACCACATCGGCCTCTGCCACCAGACGGTCCAACAAGGCCGCATCGGCACGCTGGGTGATGGGTTTCACGACCACATCGGGATTGATGTGCGAGATGGCGGTGCGCACCGACTCGGCTTTGTCTTGCCCCACCCGGTCGAGCGTGTGCGCAATTTGTCGCTGCAAGTTGGTGGCATCCACTTGGTCATGGTCGACCACCGTGATATGCCCCACCCCGGCACTGCCCAAGTAGAGCGCCACCGGAGAGCCCAAGCCGCCAGCCCCAATGACCAGGGCGCGTGAAGCCAACAGCTTTTCTTGCCCATCGATGCCCAATTCGTTCAGCAAGATGTGCCGCGAATACCGCAGCAGCTGGGCATCATCCATGGGGCTCAGTCTTCTTTCTTTTCCACCTTGCGCTCGGCCAAAGTGGTGCTGGCTTTGACGGGCAGACCCTTGAGTTGGTTCAAGGCTTGATTCAACTGGAAGTCTTTCTCAGAGCCAAACTCTGGCAGGCGGCGTTCTGAGGCCGGTTTTCTGGACTCTTCTTCCATCTTTTTGAGGGCTTCTTCCCGGGCTTTTTCGCGCGCGGGGTCTTTCTTTTCTTCCGCGTCTTTGCCGTTCGACAAGTGTTTTTCAAGGTCGGCTTCGCGGGTGCGCAAGGCGGCAAAGACATTGCCGTTTTCGGTCTCGTCCAACATCACTTCGGGCACGATGCCTTTGGCCTGAATGGCGCGGCCACTTGGGGTGTAGTAGCGTGCCGTGGTGATTTTCAGGGCCGTGTCAGGCCCAAGTGGACGCACGGTTTGCACCGAGCCTTTGCCAAAGGTCTGGCTGCCCATCAGGGTGGCGCGCTTGTAGTCTTGCAAAGCGCCTGCCACGATCTCACTGGCAGAGGCCGAGCCTTCGTTGACCAGCACCACCAAGGGCACCTTTTTCAGCGCACCGCCGGTGACTTTGGTCATGCGCGTGATGGGGTCGTTGCTGCTGTTGCGGCGCCAAAACTGGGGCGAAGCTTTGTAAGTGAATTTGCTTTCTTCGAGCTGCCCGTTGGTGGTGACCACCGTGACGTTTTCTGGCAAAAAGGCCGCAGACAAGGCCACGGCGGCATCGAGTAAGCCGCCGGGGTCGTTGCGCAAATCAAGCACCAAACCCTTGAGCTGGGGCTCTTGTTTGTACATTTCTTCGATCTTGCGCGCAAAGTCTTCGACGGTGCGTTCTTGGAATTGCGAGACTCGAATCCAGCCGTAACCGGGCTCGATCAATTTCGATTTGACCGATTGCGTCTTGATTTCTTCGCGAATGATGGTGACCGGGAAGGTGCGGTTTTCGGCTTTGCGGAAGATGGTCAGCACGACCCTGGTCTTGGGCTCACCCCGCATGCGTTTGACGGCCTCGCTCAGGGTCAGGCCCTTGACTGCGGTGTCGTCGATTTTGGTGATCAAGTCGTTCGGCTTCAGGCCAGCACGATCTGCAGGCGAACCTTCTATGGGCGAGACCACCTTGACCAAGCCTTCTTCTTGGCTGATTTCAATGCCCACACCGACAAACTTGCCCGAGGTGCCTTCAGAAAATTCTTTGAAGGTTTTCTTGTCGAAATACTGGGAGTGCGGATCCAAACTGGACACCATGCCGGAGATGGCTTCGGAGATCAGTTTCTTCTCGTCCACGGGCTCCACATAGTCACTTTTGACGATGCCGAAAACAGCCGCCAATTGCTGCAATTCTTCGAGCGGCAGTGGCGCCATGTTGCCGCGAGCCACGGTTTGCAGGGACACAGTGGTCAAGGCACCCGCGAGGGCGCCCACGCTGATCCAGCCGGCGATCTTGAGTTTGTGTCCCATGAGCTTTTGCGTTACCTTTTCGAAGCGAATCAATATACACCCGCTGGCCGAATTTGAGGGGTGAACCGATGAAAAATCCTGCCAGACCTTGGCGAATCGAAGCTCAGGCTTTGCCTTGGCTGGCCACGGCAGCGGCAGCGCGCGCGGCCGCCTCGGCATCGCCCAGGTAATAGTGGCGAATAGGCTTCAGGTTTTCGTCCAATTCGTACACCAAAGGGATGCCGTTTGGAATGTTCAGGTTCACGATATCGGTGTCTGAAATGCCGTCCAAATACTTGATCAGGGCCCGAATCGAGTTGCCGTGGGCCGCGATCAGCACCCGTTTGCCCGCCTTGATGCTGGGGGCAATGCTGTCGTTCCAGGCGGGCAACACGCGCGCTACGGTGTCTTTCAGGCATTCGGTCAGGGGCACCGCTGCGGGGTTCACGTTGGCATAACGCCGGTCGCTGCGTTCGCAACGGGGGTCGGTGGCTTCCAGCGCTGGTGGCGGGGTGTCGTAGCTGCGACGCCAGATCAAGACCTGCTCGTCACCGTATTGTTTGGCCATGTCGGCTTTGTTCAGGCCTTGCAAAGCGCCGTAGTGGCGTTCGTTCAGACGCATGTCTTTGACCACGGGCAACCAAGTGCGGTCCATCTCGTCCAAGGTCAGCCACAGGGTTCGAATGGCGCGCTTGAGGACCGAGGTGTAGCAAAGATCAAAATCCCAGCCTTCGGCTTTCAGCAATTTCCCGGCCGCGCTCGCCTGTGTCACGCCGGTGGGGGTCAGGTCGACATCGGTCCAGCCTGTGAAGCGATTTTCAAGGTTCCAGGTGGATTCGCCGTGTCGGATAAGGACGAGTTTGTACATGGGTTCAAGCAGCAGGGCTGGGGATTACAGGGTGAGAAAACAAAGGACAAGGCCCTCATTTTAGAATCGAGTCTTGGCGACCTGCTGACGGGTCGGTGTTTTAGGCTTACAAAGGTTTGATTCGTGAAATTTCTCCTCGACAACTGGATGCTCATCACCGTGGCGGTGGCCTCGGGCGTGGCTTTGCTTTTTCCTGTCCTGAGTGCAGGCAAAGGACTCAATCCGCAAGACATGGTGCAGCTGATGAACCGTGAAAAAGCCACTGTCATCGATGTGTGCGAGCCCGACGAATTTGCCCGCGGCCATGTGATCGGGGCCAAAAATGTCCCCTTGAGCCAGCTTGAAGACAAGTTGTCTCAAGTGGTGAAAAACAAAGCCGGTCACGTCATCATGGTGTGTCAGGTGGGGGCCCGCTCGGCCCGGGCGGCCGCCACTGCGCGCAAATTGGGCTTTGAAAACGTCCAATCTTTGGCCGGTGGCCTCAAAGCTTGGCAAGCGGCCAGCATGCCGGTCGAAAAAGCCTGATTCAAGGAGCGCGAGATGCAAGCCGTCAAAATGTTCACCACCGCTGTTTGCCCTTACTGCGTGCGTGCCAAACAATTGCTCAAGTCACGCGGCGTCGAGCAGATTGAAGAAATCCGCATCGACCTCGATCCCGCCCAACGCGATCACATGATGCAGATCACTGGTCGCCGCACGGTGCCGCAGATTTATGTGGGCGAGACCCATGTCGGCGGCTGTGACGACCTCATGGCCTTGGATGCCAAAGGGGGCTTGATGCCCTTGTTGCAAGCGGCTTAAGTCGTCGCAGCAGCACCGGCTGACGCTTCCGACAAGGGGCGTTGGCGATCGCCGATAATTCACGGGTTTCAACCTTGGGCCGTCTGATCCAGACTGCCCGCCCCCTTTGATAAAGAGAATGGCATGACCGACACCACCGTCAATACAGAAGTTCAAGCGCCCGTGTTTCAAATTCAGCGCGTTTACTTGAAAGAGGCCTCACTCGAGCAGCCCAACTCGCCTGCCATTTTGTTGGAGCAACAGCAACCCAGCGTAGACATTCAGCTGGGTGTGGAAGCCACTCCTGCCGCAGAAGGCGTTTTTGAAGTGTGTGTGACGGCGACGGTGCACACCAAGATTGGCGACAAGACCGTTTTCTTGGCCGAGTGCAAGCAAGGCGGCATTTTTGAGATTCGCCATGTGCCTGAAGACCAAATGGGCGGCATCATGGGCATTGCTTGCCCGCAAATTGTTTACCCCTACTTGCGCGCCAGTGTGGCCGACTTGATCACCCGTGCCGGTTTCCCGCCGGTTCATTTGGCCGAAATCAATTTCCAAGCCATGTTCGAGCAGCAGCAAGCCCAAGCTGCCGCGACAGCGCAATAATTGCCACCCCCATCGGGCATGCAAATCACCATCGTGGGGGCAGGCGCTTGGGGCACGGCCTTGGCCATTGCCGCCAGCCGCCAGTCCGCACAAGCGGGCCTGCATGTGAGCTTGCATGTGCGCGACGCGGCGCAAGCCCAAGCGCTGCAACAGCAGCGCCGCAATGCGCGTTATTTGCCCGGGCAGGATCTGCCAGAGGGGCTGGCCATTGTCACGCAGCCCCTAGAGGCTTTGGCGCAACACGCAAAATCCGAAGACCTGTTCATCATCGCGACCCCGATGGCGGGTCTGCGCCAAGTTTTGCAGGCTTTGTCAGAGGTCCCTGCTTCGGTGGCTTGGTTGTGCAAAGGCTTTGAAGCGGGCACCGGGCTCATGCCCCACGAGGTGCAAGCCCAAGTGGCACCGCGTTTGAAAGCGGGCGCTTTGAATGGTCCCAGTTTTGCGCAAGAAGTGGCCCGCAGTCAGCCTACCGCCTTGGTCGCCGCCAGCCCGCATGCCTCGGTGCGCGAGGCCTTGGTGCAGGCTTTTCATGGGGCCACATTGCGGGTCTACGCCAATGACGACATCGTGGGGGTTGAAGTTGGCGGGGCGGTCAAAAATGTCTTGGCGATTGCCACTGGTCTGTGCGATGGCCTCGAGCTGGGACTGAACGCACGGGCGGCATTGATCACGCGTGGTTTGGCCGAAATGACCCGCTTGGGCGTGGCGCTGGGTGCCAAGCCCGAGACCTTTATGGGGCTGTCGGGTTTGGGCGATTTGGTGCTCACAGCCACAGGCGACTTGAGCCGCAACCGGAAAGTCGGTTTGTTACTGGCGCAGGGCCTGAGCCTCGAGCAGGCCGTGACTTCTTTGGGACATGTGGCCGAGGGGGTTTACAGTGCCCGCACTGTCCACCAACGGGCCCGCCAACTGGGCGTGGACATGCCCATCACCGAAGCGGTGGTGGCCCTGTTGGACGGCCGTGTGAAAGCGAGCGAAGCGGTGCAGATGCTGATGGGGCGAGGGCCCCGGGGGGAGCGGGTTTAAGGCGCCGACCCGATGGGGCGCGGACCCATGGCGCTGCTCAGTGTCGAGGGTCAGCTCGGCGTGTAGGCCAAACGCACATAGATCGGCGCAAAGGCTTCGGCTTGGGTGATCTCGATCAGGGTTTCTTTGGCCAGCTCAAGCAGTGCAATGAATGTCACCACCAGCACGGGCATGCCCAAGCTGGGATCGAACAGGTGCTCAAATTCGACAAATTTTCGGCCTTGCAGGTGCTTGAGCACGATGCTCATGTGTTCACGCACGCTGAGCTCTTCGCGGCTGATTTTGTGGTGTTGCACCAGATTGGCACGCTTGAGAATGTCGCGCCAAGCCGCTTGCAACTCGTCCATGCTGACGTCAGGAAAACGGGGTTGCAGACTTTGCTCGATGTAGACCTGAGCCTGCAAATAGTCGCGTCCATATTGCGGAATCTCATTGAGCTGCATGGACGCCAACTTCATTTGCTCGTACTCCAGCAGGCGGCGCACCAGCTCTGCGCGCGGGTCTTCCACTTCCTCGCCTTCGGCCACTTTTTTGGGCGGCAACAGCATGCGTGATTTGATCTCGATCAGCATGGCCGCCATCAGCAGGTACTCGGCCGCCAACTCCAGATTGCGTTGCCGAATTTCGTCCACATAGGCCAAATACTGGCGGGTGACGCCGGCCATGGGAATGTCCAGGATGTTGAAGTTTTGCTTGCGAATGAGGTAAAGCAATAAATCCAGTGGGCCTTCAAATGCCTCCAAAAACACCTCCAGCGCATCCGGTGGGATGTACAAGTCGGTGGGCATCGAAAACAATGGCTCGCCGTACAAACGCGCCACAGCCACATGGTCGACCACCAGCGGCATGCCTGCTGGGGTGTCCAGCGTAGATGCAGGCAACTCAGTGGGCGGGAGGGGGGTGCTCATGTGAAAAATGGCGGGTCAGCAAAAGCAGGGGGATGCTGGAAGGGGCACTTCAGCCGGGCTTCAAGAGGCCTGGGTTTGGTAGACGTAGGGTTTTTGCGCCACGCGGGCTTCTTTGAAGGCGGCTTGCTCTTCGCGGCTCAGGTGCTTGTCCCACAGCAAGGCACGGCCATGGCGTTGCTCTGCTTCCAACTCTGGGCGTTGGCTCTTGAGTTGGTCAATAAATTGGGTGGTGTCAGAGGTGTAGTCGGGGCGGCGAAAGAGGGACATAAGGGGCTTTCTCAGAAGCAAATTCAAACAAACCATTCAAACAATTGAACGGCGAAACCTGCTGCACAGATCTCGACCATGACGGGATTTTACGGGGTGGAAGACCCCGACAAACTGACAGCCCGATGCAGGCCTGAGGGCAAATCGGGCTCTAAGCGCCCTTCAAGGTGTACCAAAAGCCCGCTTCGGTGTGCGATATCGAGGGGTTGGTGCAGCAAGCCGCACACAATGAGTTGCACCTCTTTTTTGCGGCAAGTGACGATCAGGTTCATCAGCGCGTCGGCCCCTGACGAATCGACATAGATCACGTTTTTCAGGTCGATCACCAAAATGGGCGCACGGATGTGGTCTTCGATGTCTTCGACCAACTTCACGGCGCCAAAAAACAAGGCGCCATACAGCCGCCAAGCTTGAACTCGGCTCTCGTGACCCAACAGCATGGGGTGCTCTTGGGGGCGCACGGGTTCGCTGCGGCTGAGGCTGGAGATGCGATAAATAAAGGTCAGGCAGGCGGCCACCAAGCCCACCTCAACCGCGACAGTGAGGTCGCACACCACCGTCAAGAAAAACACCGCCAGCAAGGTGATGCGGTAAGGCAAGCGGTATTGCCGGAGCACCCAAAACTCGCGCCACTCGGCCATGTTCCAAGCCACAAACATCAAGATAGCGGCCAAAGCCGCCAAGGGCACATGCACGGCGAATGGCGCCGCCAAAAGCATGACGGCCAACAGCGTCAGGGCATGCACCATGCCGGAAACCGGCGAAGTGCCGCCACTTTTGATGTTGGTCACCGTGCGTGCAATCGTGCCTGTGGCGGGCATGCCGCCAAAGAAAGGCGTCACAAAATTGGCAATGCCCTGCGCCATCAACTCTTGATTGGGGTTGTGGCGGTCACCGATCATGTTGTCGGCAATGCGCGCGCACAACAGCGACTCGATGGCGCCCAACAGGGCCAAAGTGAGCGTGGGCATGAGCAAAAAGCGCGCACTGTCCCAGCTGAAATCGGGCCAGTTGAAGCTGGGCAAGTCTGCCGGGATGCCACCAAACTTGGAGCCGATGGTTTCAACCGGCAAGGACAGACCGAGGCACGCCAAGGTGGCAAACAGCAAAGCAATGATGGAGCCCGGCACCAAAGTGACCCCGCGGTAGCGAGTGCCTTCTAGCCTTCGCCCCAAACGCACCCAGCCGATCAAAAGCGACAAAGAGCCCAACGCCACCAACAGAGCGGCCAAGTTGGTGGTGTGGAGGTTTTGTCCCAGCACCTTGAGCAGGCTGAAAAAATCGGCTGGCAAGGTCTGGATTTTCAGTCCCAACAAATCTTTGATTTGGGACAGCATGATCAGCACCGCGATGCCGTTGGTGAAACCGATGACCACCGCCACCGGGATGAACCGAATCAAGGTGCCCAGTCGGAACAAGCCCATCAAGAACAACAAGATGCCTGACATGGCAGTGGCCAAGATCAGATTGGCCAAACCGTAGCGTTCCACAATGCCGTAAACAATGACGATGAAGGCACCCGCAGGGCCGCCGATTTGGACCCGACTGCCACCCAAAGCCGAAATCAAAAAGCCCGCAATGATGGCGGTGAACAGCCCCGCCTCGGGCTTCAGCCCAGAGGCGATGGCAAAAGCCATGGCCAAAGGCAAGGCCACCACCCCCACGGTGATGCCGGCACCCACGTCACGGCTCAGGTTTTGGCGGGTGTAGCCGTTCAAGCTGTCCAGCAACCGTGGCCTGAAGAAGTGGGTTGCGTTGCGCCAATTCATGGGTGAGGGTTGTGGACAGTGAGCCCTGGGGTTCAGTGGATGCGCATGCCCGGCTTGGCACCGGGCCAGGGCTGCAAGACATAGATGCCGGGCTCGGCTTTTTCGTCGGCGTGGCTGGCGGCCAGCACCATGCCCTCCGACACGCCAAACTTCATTTTCCGGGGAGCCAAATTGGCCACCATCACCGTGAGTTTGCCGATCAGGTCTTCCGGTTTGTACATGCTGGCAATGCCGCTGAAGACATTGCGGGTGCGGCCTTCGCCCACGTTCAAGGTCAGGCGCAACAGCTTAATCGAGCCTTCGACGGGCTCGCAGTTCACGATTTCGGCGATGCGCAAATCGATCTTGGCAAAGTCGTCAATCGAAATGGTGGGGGCGATGTCTTCACCCCCAGGCACCAACACGGGCACCTCTGGTTCAGGCACTTCAAACAAGGCTTCCAGCTGCTGCGGGTCCACCCGCTGCATCAGGTGTTGGTAAGCCTGAATGCCATGGCCTGCGGGCAACAACTGCTGCGCATCTTGGATGGCCATGGGCGGCACTTGGAGGAAAGTTTCGACCTGTGCGGCCAACGCCGGCAAGACGGGTTTGAGTTGCAGGCTCAACAAGCGGAAGGCCTGAATGCAGGTGGTGCAAACCTCGTGCAGGCGCGCATCTTGGCCTGCTTGTTTGGCCAAGTCCCAGGGTTTGTTTTGGTCGACAAAGGCATTGACTTTGTCGGCCAACAGCATGACTTCGCGCAGGGCTTTGGCGTATTCGCGGTCTTCGTAAAACGCCGCGATGACCGGTGTGGTGCTTTGCAAGGCGCTGAGCAAAGCCTGCCCATCGGCACTCACTTGGCCCAATTGGCCACCAAAGCGTTTGGCAATGAAGCCGGCCGAGCGCGAAGCGATGTTGATGAATTTGCCCACCAAGTCGCTGTTCACCCGGGCCATGAAGTCTTCGGCATTAAAGTCGATGTCTTCGTTGCGGCCCGACAGTTTGGCCGCCAAGTAATAGCGCAGCCATTCGGGGTTCATGCCCAGGCTCAGGTACTTGAGCGGGTCGAGGCCGGTGCCTCGGCTCTTGCTCATTTTTTCGCCGTTGTTCACGGTCAAAAAGCCATGCACATTCACCTTGTTGGGCGTTTTGCGGCCGCTGAAGTGCAGCATGGCCGGCCAGAACAAGGTGTGAAAGGTGACGATGTCTTTGCCAATGAAATGGATCTGCTCCAGATCGGGGTTGGCCATGTAGGCGTTGTAGTCTTCGCCGCGGCGGTCCAGCAGATTTTTGAGCGAAGCCAAATACCCCACAGGCGCATCCAACCAGACATAAAAATATTTGCCCGGCGCATCCGGAATTTCAATGCCGAAATAGGGTGCGTCGCGCGAGATGTCCCAATCGCCCAGGCCTTCGCTGGTGCTGCCATCGGGGTTGGTGCGCACGCTGAACCACTCTTTGACTTTGTTCGCCACCTCGGGTTGCAGCTTGCCGTCTTGCGTCCATTGGCTCAAAAATTCGACACAGCGCGGGTCGGACAATTTGAAGAAAAAGTGCTCCGAGGTCTTGAGTTCGGGCTTGGCGCCCGACAAAGCCGAGAAGGGATTGATCAAGTCGGTCGGCGCATACACCGCGCCGCAAACTTCGCAGTTGTCGCCGTACTGGTCTTTGGCGTGGCACTTGGGGCACTCGCCTTTGATGAAGCGATCGGGCAAAAACATGTTCTTTTCGGGGTCAAAGAACTGTTCCACCGCACGCACTTCAATCAGTGAGCCGCCCGCCGATGCGGGAATATCGCGCAAATCTCGGTAAATCTGGCGGGCCAAATCGTGGTTCTCAGGCGCATCGGTGCTGTGCCAGTTGTCAAACGCGATGTGAAAGCCATCCAAATAAGGTTTGCGGCCGGCAGCAATGTCGGCCACGAATTGTTGCGGCGTTTTGCCGGCCTTTTCAGCGGCGATCATGATCGGCGCGCCGTGGGTGTCGTCGGCACCTACAAAATGGACTTGGCTGCCCTGCATGCGCTGAAAACGCACCCAAATATCGGCCTGGATGTATTCCATGATGTGGCCAATGTGAAAGTTGCCATTGGCATAAGGCAGGGCAGTGGTGACGAAGAGTTGGCGCTTGGACATGTCAGGAGGGGCGGGGTACCTTGAGAGCAAGCTTTTGATTTTAGACGCTAACGGTCGGCGAAATGGCCTTGCCACTTGCCGCGTGCTGGGGGTTCAAGTCGGGGCTGTCCAAGCAAAAAAACGGTGAATTTCTTCCCGTTGTTGTTCGGCATCGGCTTCGCCCAGGGCGATCAGTTCGCGCGTGTAGGCGGCTTCAAACAAGAGATAACTCACCAGCGCATTGCCCTGACCCTGGAAAGCCTCGGGGTTCGCCCCCAGGGTGCGCAGCAAACTTTTCACGGTGTTTGGCAAAGCTTCGGCGTGGCGGGCCGCGATCACGTCCAGCCGCTGTGAAGGGGCAATCAGCAGCAACTCCACTGGCCGCAAGTGGGTGTCCAAGCGTTTTTCGGGCGGGATGAGTTGCAAGGTTTGGTTGATGCGCTGCATGCGCTCCACATCCACCGCCAGCGAATCCAAAAAGATGCTGGACAGCGCATGCCCTGCAATGTGGGCCAGCGAGGGGTAGGCGGGTTCCTCTTGCGACACATGTTGTGGCTCGAGCATGCGTCCGGCCCCGATCACCAAAATTTTGCTGGCCCCCAAGTGGATGGCCGGTGAGATGGGCGCCGTTTGTCGCATCGAGCCATCGCCAAAGTACGCAGTGCCTTGGGGCCCGTCAAGTCGCATGGCCGGGAAAATAAAGGGGATCGCCGAACTGGCCAGCAGGTGCTGGTGCGACAGGCGGCCATGCTGGGCCAGCCGTTGGTTGCGCACCCACGGCGTGACGGGCCGGCAACTTTCATAAAACGTGACATGTTCCCCGGTGCTGTAGCTCGATGCCGTGATGGCCAGCGATTGCAAATGGCCCTCTTGCAGCAAGGTCGGCAGGCGAGAGAGGTCGATGTGCTCTTGCAGCAACTCACTCAGGGGATCGTTGTTCAGCAAGGATTTGGGGCGCAGTTTCTTTTGGGTGATGAGCCATCCCAAAGACAGCAGCGAGAGCCACCTTGCACCCGAGCGGATCATGCCCAACACATCCGAGCGGTAAACCTGTTCGACTTTGAAATCGCTCCAAACCGCGATCAGGTTTTCCATGGCTTGGTCGAACTGATCGGCGTTGCAAGCCAAAAAAGCAGCGTTGATGGCGCCAGCGGAGGTGCCAGAAATCACCGGGAAGGGGTTGCCTTGGTTGTGGCCCGCTTCGCGCCGCATGCGGGCAATGGCAGACAGCACGCCCACTTGATAGGCTGCACGGGCGCCGCCCCCGGAAAGAATCAATCCCGTCGTGTTGGTCATCGGGTTGATCCTAGTAGGGTTTCAACCATGAGACATCAGGGGACACCCGAGCATGGTTAGACTTGCGCATCTTTTTTATTGAGTGGATTCAACCCAATGGCCAGCACAGAACAATTGCTACAAATCTTGCAAACCGTGATCGACCCGAACACCGGCAAAGATTTTGTATCTACCAAAGTTCTCAAGAATTTGGTGGTGGAGGGCGGTAACGTTTCGTTTGATGTCGAATTGGGCTATCCCGCAAAAAGCCAGATTCCGGCTCTGCGCCAAGCGCTGATCACGGCCGCCAAAGGGGTGGCGGGGGTTGAAAACGTGTCGGCCAACGTGACCAGCAAAATCACCGCCCACGCCGCTCAGCGCGGTGTGGCCCTGTTGCCACAGGTGAAAAACATTGTGGCGGTGGCCTCGGGCAAGGGCGGTGTGGGAAAAAGCACCACCGCCGTGAACTTGGCGCTGGCGCTGGCCGCTGAGGGCGCTCGGGTCGGTTTGTTGGACGCCGATATTTATGGCCCCAGCCAGCCCATGATGATGGGCATTGAGGGCCGTCCTGAAAGCGAAGACGGTCAGACCATGGAGCCCATGGAAAACTATGGCGTGCAGGTCATGTCCATTGGTTTTTTGGTCAGCCAAGACGAAGCCATGATTTGGCGCGGCCCCATGGCCACGCAAGCACTGGAGCAATTGCTGCGCCAGACCCACTGGAAAGAACTCGACTATCTGATCGTCGACATGCCTCCCGGTACCGGCGACATTCAGCTGACCTTGTCCCAGCGGGTGCCCATGACCGGCGCTGTGATCGTCACCACGCCGCAAGACATTGCTTTGCTGGACGCCAAAAAAGGCGTGAAGATGTTTGAGAAGGTCGGCGTGCCGATTTTGGGTTTGGTGGAAAACATGGCCGTGCATGTGTGCACCCAATGCGGCCATGTGGAGCACATTTTTGGCGCTGATGGCGGCAAGAAAATGGCCACCGAATACGGCATGGATTACTTGGGTGCGCTGCCCCTGGACATGCAAATTCGTCTGCAGGCCGACAACGGCAGGCCCACTGTGGTGTCAGACCCCGACGGCGAGGTGGCCCAGATTTACAAGGCCGTGGCCCGTCAAGTGGCAGTGAAAATTGCGGCCAAGGCGAAAGACTTTTCGTCGAAGTTCCCGACCATCAAGGTCAGCAAAGACACCTGAGCGCCAACCTGACTGCCAGCGCCGCTCTGGCCCCCGAGCGTGCGCTTCGGCAGTCCCACCTGGCGGGTGGGCGGCTCACTTTTTTTCTAAATCGCGCAAGCGGAAACGCTGAATTTTTCCGGTCGCGGTTTTCGGCAACTCGGTCACGAAATCAATGAAGCGCGGGTACTTGTAGGGGGCCAGTTTTTCTTTGACAAAAGCCTTCACCTCTTCGGGTGTCAGGTTTTGCCCGGGCTTCAGCACGATAAAGGCTTTGGTTTTCGTCAGTCCGTCGCTGTCCTCTTTGCCAATGACCGCGGCCTCCAAAATGGCCGGGTGCTGGACCAAGGTGGATTCCACTTCAAACGGGGAGACATAAATGCCGCTGACCTTGAGCATGTCGTCGTTGCGCCCGGCGTAGGTGTAATAGCCGTCGGGGTCGCGGGTGTACTTGTCTCCGCTCTTGGTCCAGACGCCTTGAAAAGTGTCGCGGCTTTTCTCGCGGTTGTTCCAGTACATGAGTGCGGCACTGGGCCCTTGAATGTACAAATCGCCAATTTCGTTGGCGCCGCTGACCACGCTGCCGTCTTCGTTGCGCAACTCCACTTGGTACCCTGACACGGCTTTGCCGGTGGTGCCATAGCGCACATCGCCGGGACGGTTGGACAAGAAGACGTGCAGCATTTCTGTGGAGCCAATGCCGTCAATGATTTCACAGCCAAAATGTTGGGTCCAACGCTCGCCAATGTCGCGTGGCAATGCTTCGCCTGCGGAGGAGCACAGGCGCAAAGCCACTTGTTTTTTGGCGGGCAAATCGGGGCTGGCCAACATGCCGCCATAACCCGTGGGCGCACCGTAAAAGACGGTGGGTTGTTGCTCGACCAAGCGCTTGAAGGTGGCTTGGGGCGTGGGCCGCTCGGCCATCAGCACCACCGAAGCCCCCACACTCAAGGGAAAAGTCAGGGCATTGCCCAGACCATAGGCAAAAAACAATTTGGCGGCCGAGAAAACGCGGTCGCTTTCTTGCAAACCCAGCACGCCTTTGCCATACAACTCGGCTGTCCAATACAGGTTGCCTTGGCTGTGCACAGTGCCTTTTGGTTTGCCAGTTGAGCCGGAGGAATACAACCAAAAAGCCGGCTCATCGGCCAGCGTGGGGGCGGGCAGCGAAGGGGGGCTTTGTTGTACCCAATCGGCCATGTCAAATTGGCCCTTGGCCAATGCTGCGGTCGGCCGCGAGACCACCACATGGCGCACCTCGGTTTTGGACAAGTCCAAGGCGGTTTGCAAGGTGGGCAACAAGGCGCCAGAGACCAGCGCGGCCTGGGCACGGCTGTTGCCCAGCATGAAGGCGTAGTCTTCTGCCGTCAGCAAAGTGTTCACCGCCACCGGCACCACACCGGCGTAAAGCGAGCCCAAAAAAGCCACCACCCAGTCGCTGCTGTCGTGCATGAGCAACAACACGCGCTCTTCGCGTTTCAGTCCCATGGCTTGCAGACCGCCTGCAAAGCGGCGAATTTTTTCGCTCAACTCGCCGTAAGTCACCGAGCCCACATCGTCGATCAAGGCGGTTTTTTGGGCCCGACCGGTGTTGCTGGCAATCAGGTGTTGGGCAAAGTTAAAGTCGGCTGAAGGGGGATGCACAGTGCGGTTCATTTTTGTCTCCTCGGGGTCTGTCTGGGTTTTATGTTCGGATTTTTTTCGTGGCTGTCTTGTTGTTGTTTTGCGGTTCTAAGGCCATTTTGGCCTCGTGAAATCGTCAGCCCATCGGTGAATCAGGGGATTTAGTGATTTAAAGGGGCAAGGCCACGCCTTGTGCCGCCAAGGCGTCGAGCGCCAGGGCACTGCCTTGTACGGCGCTGCGGCGGTGGTAAAAATTCAGTGCCCGCAAGCCGCCAAGCTCTTCGCCGCCACCGGCGCGGCCGGGGCCGCCGTGCAGGCTCATGGGCATCACATTGCCGTGTCCGCTGTGCAAGGCCGCCACATCGGGTGAGATCGCATGCACACGGCCATGGCTGCTGGCCAACTCGGCCGCCGCTTTGGCCGTGAAGGCGAGGTCTTCGCTGAACACCGAGCACACCAACGAGCCCTCACCGCGGCGAATCATGGCGAACGCTTCGTCCAAGCTGTCGTAGGGCATCAGGGTGGCCACGGGGCCAAACACCTCCACTTGGTGCAGCACTTGGGCCGTCACGGGCTGTTCGGTGCCCAGCAAAACCGGGGCCACGCAGCAACTGGAGTCATCGGCGTCGACAAAGCCTGTCGAAGCGCCTTCAAAAAGCACGCTGCCTTCTGTTTTCAGCAAAGCCAAACCGGCCAATACACTGGCTTTTTGTTCTTGGCTGACCAAGGCGCCCATGCGCACCGACGCATCGCGCGGGTTGCCCACCGTGGTTTTGGCGAGTTTGGCGCTGATGGCGTCAGCGGCGGCGCGGTACAAGGCGCGCGGCACAAAAATGCGGCGGATGGCCGTGCACTTTTGGCCCGATTTGACGGTCATTTCGCGGCTGACTTCGTTCACCAGTAAGCCGAAGGCTTCGCTGTCGGCGCTGGCGGTGGGCGCGAGCAAGGCACTGTTTAGGCTGTCGGCTTCGATGTTGCAGCGCACCGACCACTCCGCCACAGCACGGTGGCTGCGAATGATTTTGGCGGTCTCAGCAGAGCCTGTAAAACTGACCACATCAAAGGGCTGCAAGGCGTCCATCAGGCCGGCCGATGAACCGCAAATGACCGACAAAGCACCCACGGGCAAGATGCCGGCATCGATCACATCTTTCACCATGCGCTGCGTCAACCAAGCCGTGGCAGTGGCGGGTTTGATGATCACCGGTACCCCCGACAGCAGCGCCGGCGCGGCTTTTTCCCACAGTCCCCAGCTGGGGAAGTTGAAGGCATTGATGAACAAGGCCACGCCTTGTGTGGGCACTTGGATGTGTTGGGTTTGAAAGGCCGGGTCTTTGCCCATGCGGAGGCGTTGGCCGTCCAAAAGCAAATGGGCCTCCCCTAAAGCGGCGCCTTGTTTGGCGTAGTAGCCCAGCGTGAAGATGGCGCCGTCAATGTCCACGCTGCTGTCTTTGGTGACGGTGCCGCTGTTGGCTGTGGCGATCTCGAAATAGGCGTCACGGTGACTTTGCAAGACCTCGGCGATGCGGCTCAGCAAATGTGCACGTTGGCCATAGCTCAGGGCGCGCAGGGCGTTGCCACCGTGTTGGCGGGCAAAGGCAAAGCCCTCAGTCAGGTCAAGGCCAGCATTCGAGACCCGTACCAATTCGGTGCCCAGCACCGGGTCGAACAGTGGCGTGCCTTCACCGGCGCCGGTTTGCCAGCGGCCGGCCAAAAAATTAGGAAGCAAAGAGTGGGTCATGTGCGGGGCTTTCAGAAGGTCGCTTTCCAGCGACGAAGGGAGGCGCATGCACTGTTTTGCTACAAAAAACTGTTCATCGCCCTCAGTTGGCGGTATAAACAGCAGTTGATGCATTATTGTGCGTGCCAGCGAGTATGCAATAAAGTGCATGTTTTAGGGTTGTAAAAAAATTAGGGTTTTCCCTTGGTTATTGGTCAAAGGTTGAACATGACAGCTCAAGAGTCCGTGGTGCAAGAGCCCGTTGAGTCAGAGTCCAAGCGCAGTCCTTTTTTGGAGGCGCTGGGCGAACGCGTGCGCAATTTGCGTTCTCGCAAAGGCATGACCCGCCGCGCTGTGGCCGTGGCCGCCGATGTGTCGGAGCGCCATTTGGCCAACCTCGAATACGGCACGGGCAATGTGTCGGTGTTGGTCTTGCTGCAAGTGGCCAATGCCTTGCAATGCTCTTTGGCGGAGTTGTTGGGGGATGTCACCACCACTTCGCCCGAATGGTTGTTGATTCGTGAGTTGTTGTCTAAGCGCAGCGAGGCCGATTTGCGCCGGGCCCGCGTGCAGTTGAGCGACATGTTCGGCGAAGGCGGCAATGCCCAAGAGCGCAAAAATCGCATCGCCTTGATTGGCCTGCGGGGTGCAGGCAAAACCTCGCTGGGCCAGCGTTTGGCGCAAGATTTGGGTTTCCCCTTCATCGAACTGAGCCGAGAGATCGAGCAGTTTGCAGGCTGCCAAATCAGCGAAATTCACAACCTTTATGGCGCCAATGCTTACCGCCGCTATGAACGCCGTGCGCTGGAAGAAGCCATTCAAATTTATCCCGAAGTGGTGATCGCCACGCCGGGCGGTTTGGTTTCTGATTCGGCCAACTTCAACCTCTTGTTGTCGCACTGCACCACCGTCTGGTTGCAGGCCGATCCTGCCGATCACATGGGCCGAGTGGCCGCGCAAGGCGATATGCGTCCCATGGCCGCCAGCAAAGAAGCCATGGAAGACCTCAAGCGCATTTTGGAAGGCCGTTCGGCGTTTTATTCAAAAGCCGATCTGGCCATCAACACCAGTGGCCGCACTGAAGACCAGGCCTTCGCCGCTTTGCGTACTTCGGTTCGCCAACACGTGCAAAGTCCGGCGTGAGCGGCCACATCATTTTTCATTTCCTAGGGTAAATACCAATGAAATGCATTAAAGTGCATATTGTGATCGGGATTGATCGGCATTAAACTTCACGTCAACATGCACTGAAATGCATTTTTTGACCCGAATCAATTCCACCCTGCACCCACGGAGACGCCCATGACCACAATGCCACAGGTTGATTACCAAACCAACCCCGCCCAATACAAACACATCCAATTGGCTTTTGACGGCGAGATTGCCACGCTGTCGATCAACATCAACGAAGACGCTGGCATCCGTCCGGGCTACAAACTCAAGCTGAACAGCTATGACTTGGGCGTAGACATTGAGTTGCACGATGCCTTGCAACGCATTCGTTTTGAGCACCCCGAAGTGCGCTCGGTGGTGGTGACCAGTTTGAAAGACCGTGTGTTCTGCTCGGGTGCCAACATCTTCATGTTGGGCGTGTCCACACACGGCTGGAAAGTCAACTTTTGTAAATTCACCAACGAAACCCGCAACGGCATCGAAGACTCCAGCAAGCACGACGGCTTGAAATTTGTCGCCGCCCTGAATGGCGCTTGCGCCGGTGGTGGTTATGAGCTGGCTTTGGCCTGCGATGAAATCGTTTTGGTCGATGACCGCTCCAGCGCCGTGTCTCTGCCAGAAGTGCCTTTGCTCGGTGTGTTGCCCGGTACCGGCGGTTTGACCCGCGTGACCGACAAGCGCCATGTGCGCCACGACTTGGCCGATATTTTTTGCACCAGCGTCGAAGGGGTGCGCGGCCAAAAAGCCGTCGACTGGCGTTTGGTCGATGCGATTGCCAAGCCTGCGGTCTTCAAAGAAGCGGTGCAAGCCCGTGCCGCGAAATTGGCCGCCAGCAGCAAGCGACCTGTGGGCGCCAAAGGCGTGACACTGACGCCCCTGAACCGCAGCATTTCTGCAGACAGCGTGAACTACACCCACGTGAGTGTCGAGATTGACCGCGCCAAGCGCATGGCCACATTCACCGTGAAGGCCCCTGCGACAGCGCCCGCGAGCGACATCGCCGGCATCGAGGCGGCAGGCGTGAACTGGTGGCCGCTGCAGATGGTGCGCGAGTTGGACGACGCCATCTTGCACATGCGCACCAATGAGTTGGACATGGGCACTTGGGTGCTGAAAACTTCTGGCGATGCCGCCCAAGTGCTGGCCGCCGATGCGGCGCTTTTGGCCCACAAAGACCATTGGTTTGTGCGCGAAACCATTGGCCACTTGCGCCGTACCTTGGCCCGATTGGATGTGACCTCGCGCAGCCTGTTTGCCCTGATTGAAGAAGGCTCTTGCTTTGTGGGCACCTTGGCCGAACTGGCTTTCTGCGCCGACCGCGTCTACATGTTGGCTTTGCCCGACGATGCCGACAAAGCCCCCAAGATGCAGCTGAGCGAGATGAACTTTGGCTTCTTCCCAATGGTGAATGACCAAACCCGTTTGCAGCGCCGCTTTTACGAAGAAGTGCCCGCGATGGAAGCCGCACGCGCAGCCGTGGGTCAGGCCTTGGACGCCGATGCCGCACTGGCCTTGGGCTTGGTCACCGCCGCACCGGACGACATTGACTGGGGCGACGAGATCCGTTTGGCCTTGGAAGAGCGCAGCGCCATGTCGCCCGATGCCTTGACCGGCCTCGAAGCCAACTTGCGCTTTGCACAAAAAGAGAACATGGCCACGCGCATTTTTGGCCGCTTGACCGCCTGGCAAAACTGGATCTTCCAACGGCCCAACGCCGTTGGTGAAAAAGGCGCCTTGAAGGTGTATGGCAAAGGCGAAAAAGTTCAGTTCGACATGAACCGCGTTTGATGTTTTTGCGTTGTGCAGCTGGCTTCCCGGTGGTGCTGGCTGTAACCGAAATTTGACCCCACCGTTGCTTCATTTTTGGAGACTTCCATGTCTGGTATCAACTACAGCGAAAAGATTCCCAACAACGTCAACCTGAGCGAAGACCGCACTTTGCAGCGCGCTTTGGAACAGTGGCAACCCAACTTCATCAACTGGTGGGACGACATGGGCCCCGAAGGCTCGACCGACATGGATGTGTACCTGCGTACCGCCGTGAGCGTGGACCCGCAAGGTTGGGCCCAGTTTGGTCACGTGAAGATGCGCGACTACCGTTGGGGCGTTTTCTTGAACCCCGGCGAGCAAGATCGCAAGATCCATTTTGGTGACCACATTGGCGAAAAAGCCTGGCAAGACGTGCCTGGCGAACACCGCGCCAATCTGCGCCGCATCATCGTGACCCAAGGCGACACCGAGCCCGCATCGGTCGAGCAGCAACGCCACCTGGGCCTGACCGCGCCCAGCATGTACGACCTGCGCAACCTGTTTCAGATCAACGTGGAAGAAGGCCGTCACCTCTGGGCCATGGTGTATTTGTTGCACAAATACTTCGGCAAAGACGGTCGCGAAGAAGCCGATGCTTTGCTCCAGCGCAACAGCGGCAACGAAGACAATCCCCGCATCTTGCAGGCCTTCAACGAGAAGACCCCCGACTGGTTGTCGTTCTTCATGTTCACGTACTTCACTGACCGTGACGGCAAGTTCCAGTTGTGCGCTTTGGCCGAATCGGCTTTTGACCCGTTGGCCCGCACCACCAAGTTCATGCTGACCGAAGAAGCGCACCACATGTTTGTGGGCGAGTCGGGTGTGAGCCGCGTCATCAGCCGCACCTGCGCGGCCATGAACGAGCTGAAGACCGACGACCCCAAGAAGCTGCGCGAGGCTGGCGTCATTGACCTGCCCACCATCCAGCGCTACCTGAACTTCCACTTCAGCGTCACCATCGACCTGTTCGGCGCTGACGAATCCAGCAACGCCGCCACCTTCTACAGCACCGG
>JACCDH010242122.1_pt1 | contig 29718 bp, 32 predicted proteins | sample 7442481 | NCBI WGS metagenome assembly JACCDH01 (sample SAMN15323433, study PRJNA562643) | freshwater metagenome | isolation source: river surface water | place: USA:Blue River Watershed | collected 2017-08-15
GTCAGCGGCTGGGACGACCCGCGCATGCCGACCATCGTGGGCTTGCGCCGCCGGGGCTACACGCCTGAGAGCCTGCGCCTGTTTGCCGACCGCATTGGCGTGACCAAAAGCGACAGCTGGATCGACTACAGCACTTTAGAGGGCTGCCTGCGCGAAGACCTGGAAAACAAAGCCCACCGCGGCATGGCCGTGCTCGACCCGGTCAAGCTGGTGCTGACCAACTGGGCCGAGGCCTTTGGCTCAGACGCCTACACCGAGGACTGCACCCAACCCGCCCTGCCCCACAGCGCGATCGCTGAAGGCAAGGATGGGAAAGATGGCACTGAAGGCGCCATGCCCCCCGCTGAGCGCGTGTTCAAGATCGGCAATGAAGTGTGGATCGAGCGCGAAGACTTTGAAGAAGTGCCGCCCAAGGGCTACAAGCGCTTGTTCCCGGGCAACGTGGTGCGCCTGAAAGGCGGCTACGTGATCGAATGCACCGGCTGCGCACGCGACGCGGCAGGCAACGTGACCGAAGTGCACGCCAAAGTCATCCCCGGCACCAAGAGCGGCACGCCCGGCGCCGACAGCGTCAAAGCCAAAGCCGCCATCACCTGGGTGGGTGTGGCTGACGGCGTGCGAGCCGAGGTGCGCCTGTACGACCGCCTGTTTGCCGATCCTCACCCGGATGCGGGCGGCAAAGACTTTTTGCAGTCGCTCAACCCGGAGAGCTTGAAGGTGGTGACTGCTTATGTGGAGCCGTCATTGGCCGCAGCGCAGCCGGATCAGAAGTTCCAGTTTGAACGCCACGGCTACTTTGTGGCCGACCGGCAAGATCATTTGGCTGGCGAGAAGCCGGTGTTTAACCGAGTGACGGGGTTGAAGGACAGCTGGGGTAAGTGAGTCCCGCCAAGCAATGAAAGCCTTTTTGTCCCGCCGCGAAGCGGCGCTGGTGCTCGTCACCGCTTTGTGGGGCGGCACGTTTTTGGCCGTTCAAGTGGCCTTGCAATGGGCCTCGCCGTTTGCCTTGGTGGGGGTGCGCTTTGGCTTGGCGGCCACGCTCTTGGGTGTGGTGTTGTGGTGGCGCGGCGAGCTGCGTGGGCTCAACCGGTTTGAAGTGCGTGCGGGCCTGATTCTGGGTGTGTGGGTTTACTTGGGCTTTGGTTTGCAAACGGCGGGTTTGCTGCACATCGACAGCAGCCAGTCGGCATTTTTAACGGCGCTGTACGTGCCCTTGGTGCCGCTGGTGTTGTGGCTGTGGAAGCGCCAGCTGCCCACGGCGTGGGCTTGGTTGGCCATCGGCATGGCGGTGGCGGGTACCTACGCGCTCACGGGCGCGCACACCCACTTGGCGTCCATGAACGTCGGCGACTGGCTGACCGTGGCGTGTGCCTTGGCCTTTGCCATGGAGATTGTGTTGCTGGGCCACTATTCGCAGCGCTGCCAGCCGGTGCGTTTGGCGTGGGTCATCACGCTCACGGTCGCGGTGTTGGCTTGGGCCACCTCGGGCGTGATGCAAGAAAGCGGCGTGCAGCCGAGCTGGACGTTTGTGGCCTTGATCGTGGGCCTGGCTTGCGTGACGGCGTTTGTGCAGTTCGCCATGAGCTGGGCGCAGCAGTCGGTGCCCGAGACGCGGGCCACGCTCATTTATTCCATGGAGCCGGTCTGGGCCGCGCTGGTGGGCCTGGCCGCTGGCGAACAGCTGGAGCTGTTGGGCTGGTTCGGCGGGGCTTTGATCGTCTTTGCCGTGTGGGTGGGCAAGCTGCGCGCGGTCAGCCCCTGACCATGCGCATGACCTCGGCCGCGTCCAGCGTGGACGCGCGGGCTCGGATGTCGCCCCCGTGCGCTTGCTGGAGCGCTTTGCCGTTGTCCAGCAAGCCTTGGTAGGTTTGGCGCAGCAGGTCGGTGGACATGACGCGACCACCGGCGTAGTAGCGTTTGGCCAAGTGGCCCAAGGCGTAGGTGCTGGCGAATGAAAACGCCATGCCGGTGGCCGCGCCGGTGAGGCCGCCCAGCATCTTGCCGCCGGCCTTGCCCACCAAGCCGCCGAGCAGCTTGCGGCCTAATTGTTCGATGTACTGCGAAGTCAGACCCACGCCTGCGGCTGCGATGAATTCTTTGATGTGCCCTTGGTCGAGCGACACGCCGTGGGCCACGCCCACGCGGTAAACCATCTTGATCTGCAAGGGGATGATGGCCATGGACGCCCACGACTGCGGCAGCAACTCCAGCGCACCGTTCAAGATGGCGTAGTTGAGCACCATACGGTCGATGGCGGCGTTGTCCACGGCTGGTGCGCTGGGCGCGGGCGTCAAGGCGGGTGTGGCCTGCAACGGTGCGGCGGCCTCCTCGGCATAAGCGGCCACGGCCAAGGCTTGGGTTTGTGCGGTGGCTTCGGGCTCAGCGGCACCCAGCTGAAGATCGGTTTTGAGGCGCTGCAAAAACGCGGTTTCTGCCGGGCTACACAGGCCGTCGGCATGACACACCGCGGTGGCCCACTCGTAAGCCAACTGTCGGTGCATGGGGTCTGTGATCTGCACAGCGGCTTGTGAGGCCGACAAACGCCCCAAGAGCGCGGCTTGCACGGCTTGGGCCAACTGCTTGGCACCGCCCTGTTCGTCAAGTTGCAAGGACAGATCGCGAACGAAATCGCGCTCGGCCTGGGATTTGTCGCCATCGGCCATGGCGGCGTGGACCATGATGGTCAGCAGGGACTGTTGGGTGTTGGTGTTCATGCCCGATCAGACACCCTGCGGCGCAGCGAAGTTCCGTTCACCTCGTGCAGGAACTATCGGCGGTCCCCCGGTGTCACACCGTTTGTTTTAAAACCCAGTTTTGAAAGTTCACCGTATGAAGCTCTTGATTTGGTCGTCTTTTGCTCTGTTGGCCTTGCTGTGGACCGGCATGGCGTTGTTGGCGGTCAACGTGAGCGATTGGGCCGCGGCCTTGCTCAGCAGCGGGGGCGGCGCGCTGACCGAGCAGATGTCGGCCTTGGGCCTGCCCGCTTGGCTTCAGCTGTGGGTCTCGCCCGAGATGATCGCGGCCATGCAGACCACCATCACGGGCACGATGGCCATGCTGGGGCCTTGGCTGCCCTCGCCCGAGACCCTGAGCTCGCTGATGGCGGTGCTGGTGTGGATCACTTGGGGCGTGGGTTGTGTGGTGTTGCTGGGTCTGGCCATCGCTGGACACTGGTTTGTCACCCGCCGCTTGGCTTGATGGGAAGGATCAGCCGCCGGTGCGCAACAACATGGCCGGGTTCAATCGCATGTGCGCTAGCAGGTAACGGGCCCCCAAACCCAAACTCACGCCACTGACCCAGGTGGCGGTGAGTGCACCGCTCCAATACAAACCCCAAGGACTCATGTCCAAGCGCCAGACCAACAACGCGCTGGCCAAGGCGCTGCCTGCCACCCAAGCAAAGCTGGCGGTGACCACCGCCAACACCCCGTATTCCCACCACAACACGCGGGCCAACAGCGAGTGCCGCGCACCCAAGGCGTGCATGACGGTGGCGTCCAAGAGTTGGCGGCTGCGGCTGGCCGCGACCACGCTGGCCAGCACCAACAGGCTGGCGACCAAGCACACGCCCGCCACCACCACCAGGCCAGCGCTGGCGCGGCCCATCAGGGCGCGGGTTTCGCGCAGCATGGACTCGGTGCGCGCCGTGGCAATGTTGGGCGCGGCCAAGGCCAAGCGGTCTTGCGCGTCCAAGGTGTGTTCGGCCGGCATCCAAGCCGCGCCGACGTGGCGGGTGATGAAGGGGTCGAGCGCGCCGTTGCTGAAGATCGCTTCCAACCACAGGCGCGACTGCATGCGGCGCTGGCTGTAGATGGCGCTGAGCTCGGCTTCCAACGACTGCCCCATGATCTCAAAGCGCAAACGATCGCCAACCTTCAGGCCCAGTTCGTCGGCCTCGCGGTCTTCCATGGCCACCAGGGGTGCACCGGCGTGGTCGTCGGGCCACCAAGCGCCGCGCTGCACCAGCACGTCATCGAAGTTGCCGCGCCGGTCGCTGAGCTTGTGTTCGTCGCGGGCTTCGCGCACGCGCTCACCGTCGGTGCTCTCCACCAAAGCCACGCCATTGACCGCCACCAAACGGCCCAGCACCAGCGGCGCGGTTTTGACGGCCTGCACATTCGGCGAGGCTTGCAAGACCTCGTTGAGCAAGGGAATTTGATCGGTCTGCACGTCATAAAACACCAGCGCCGGGGCTTGCTCGGGCACGGTGTCGTTGACGGTGCGCAGCAAGGTCATCACCACCAAGGTGCACGCCACCAGCAGGGTCAGGGCCGAGCCCATCGAGAGCAAGGCCGTGCGCAGGGGCGAATGGGCTTGCTGCAAACCGGCCAAGGCCAGTTGCAAAGGCAGCGGCCAAGCGCGGTGGTGCTGCCAACGCGCCGCCAAACGCCGCAGGCCGCGCGTGACCGCATCGAGCACCCACAGCACCACGGCGGTGGCGACCACAAACGCCAAACCAAAGCGCGGGTCGGGCAAGACCAGCACCAGCAGCACCAAGGTGGCGGTTGCCACCAGCGCCGTGGCCCAACGGTTGGCGCGCGAGGCGCGCAGGGTCAGGCCTTCCACGCCTCGAAACAGCGCTGCGGGCGAGATCGACACCGCGCGGCCCACGGCGGGCAAGGCAAAGGTCAAGGCCGTGAGCACACCAAAACCCCAGGCCACCACCGCGGGTGCGATCAAGCCCGACAAGGCCAAGGCAACCGGCAATTTGTCGGCCACCAACTGCGCACCGCCCAAGGCCAAGAGCACGCCCAGCACCACACCCGCGGTGCTGGCCAAGACGGCCAACAAGCCGATTTGCAACAACACGAACGCCACCAAACGCCCATCGCGCAGACCCAAGGCGCGCAAGGTGGCCAGGCTGGTGAGCTTGCCCTGCAGGTAAGCCTGCACGCTGTTGAACACGCCCAAGCCCCCAATGAACAGCGCCGAAAATCCGATGAGCAACAAGCCCGAGCCGATCTGGCCCATGACCTCGGCCATGCGGTCGCTGCGCTCATCGAAGCTTTGCACCTCGGCCTCTAAGGCGGGGAATGCGGCCACGAAAGCATCGCGCCACTCGCGGGCGCTTTGGGCCGTGCCGTCGGGCAATCGGGTGCGGTAGCGGTATTCCACGCGGCTGAGCGGCTGCACCAAACCGGTGGCCATGAGCGCACCTTCGGCCACCAAGACGGGTGCGGCGCCCCAGTCGGCGCGCAAGCTGCGGTCGGGTTGGCGCTCGATGAAAGCACGCACGGTCAAGCTCAGGTCGCCGATCTCCACGCGGTCGCCCAAGGCCAGCCCCATGCGCTGCGCCAGCGATGCGTCCAGCGCCGCGCCCCAACGGCCATCGCGCTCGGCCAAGGTGTCGGCCAAGCCCGCCGCGGGCTGCAGCGCCACGCTGCCGTACAGCGGATACGCCGCATCGGCGCTCAGCAACTCGATGAGTTGCGAGCGGCCCGCGTCGGTGCGCAACATGGTGCGCAACTCCACCACGCGCGAAACCGCACCTCGCTCAGCGGCCCAACGCAAAGCCTCGGCGGGCAAGGGCGCGGTGGCTTCCACCTCCACATCGCCACCGAACATCAAACGCGCGTCGCTGCGCAAACCATTGGCCACCTGTTGGTACAGGCCCCCACCGGCGGCCACCAGCGACACACCCAAAACCAAGCAGGCCACAAAAATCCACAAGCGGCGGCCGCTGGCGCGCAGGTCGCGCCACGCCAAATCAAGCAGGAATGGCATGCGCGGCCTTTTCTTTGGTCGGATCCTCGTGGAGCTGACCTTCGTGCAAACGCAGCACGCGATCGCAACGGGCGGCAAAGTCCATGTCGTGCGTGACCAGCACCAAGGTGGTGCCGAAATCGCGGTTCAAGCCGAACAACAAATCGCGCACCGATTCGGCCGTGCTGTCGTCCAAGTTGCCGGTGGGCTCGTCGGCCAACAAAAGTCGCGGGCGGTGCACCAACGCACGGGCAATGGCCACGCGCTGCTGCTCGCCGCCCGAGAGCTGACTGGGCCGGTGGTGCATGCGATCGGCCAGCCCCACGGTGTGCAGCATCTCGGCAGCGGCCTCGCGGGCTTGGGGCTGTCCGGCCATTTGCAAAGGCAAGGCGGCGTTGTCCAGCGCGCTCAGGCTGGGTAAGAGGTGAAAACTCTGGAACACGATGCCGATGCGGTCGCGCCGCAAATCGGCCAGGCCGTCGGCGTTCAAGCCGCCCAGGTCCACGCCATCGACGCGGATCTGCCCGGCCGACGGCCGTTCAAGGCCCGACAACAAGAGCAGCAGCGAGGTTTTGCCCGAGCCCGACGGCCCAGCAATCGCCACGCGGCTGCCCTGTGCGATGCGCAAGCTCACGTCTCGCAAGACGTGCACGGCGCGCTCGCCGATGCTGTAGTGCATGGACAGGCCATCGGCCTCGATCAGGTGGGGGGTGTTGGCGGTCATGGGCGGATAGAGGGCGTTGGCGGGCAGCAAGTTCCGCGGCTTTGTAATATAGGCCACCCTCAAAGACCCCACCATGAACTTCTCTGAACGCCTCCAACAACTGCCCAGCGTGGCGCACCTCACGGCCCTGCACGTCTGCAGCGCCGACGGCCAAGTACTCACCACCCTGGAGCCCAAGCCCGGCCAAGCCGGGTCTTTGGCCATTTACCACGCGCTGAGCTTGCTCTACAGCGGGCGCATCACGCCGGCCGCGGCGCGCTTGGGTTTGGAGTGGTACGCCGAACACCACGCCGACGCGCTGGCCCACCCCGGCAAGCACCCCAACATCGACCGCTTGCTGGCCTGCGCCAACAGCGGCACGGTGCTGCGGGCACAGGTCGAAAGCGTGCCCAATGAAGTGGGCTTGGTCGCGCTGGCGCCGCTGACTCGAGCTCAGGCCTGAGCCAAGGCGCGCAAAGCTTGGTGCGCCTCGTCGTTGAGGTCAAGACGCTGCACGCCTTTGCCACTTAAGTAGTGCGCGGTGAACACATCAAAATAGGCCGACAGCGTGTGCGCGGCATGCGTGTCCCCTGCCATGGCCAAACACAAGGCCGCGACTTCGGCGGTGCAAAGGTGATCGGCGCGGTAGGCGCGGCGCAAGCGGTAACGTGAGGCCGCTTCAGGCTGCAGGCTGAGCACCGGCCAGCGGTCCAGGTACGGGCTTTTGCGGAACATCTTGCGCGCCTCGGTCCACGTGCCGTCGAGCAACACAAACAAGGGCTTGGGGCCGCTGGGCGTTGGGACTTCTGGGGTAGCGGTCCATTCGGGTGGTAACTCGCTGATCACCCGTGCGGCTTCGACGAATTCACCCGGAAACACCAACACCGGCGCCCACTGCGGATCGGTCAAAAGGGCCAAAAGCGCGGGGTCGACCCCGGTGCGCGACCAGCCAAAGGCAAAGGTTTCGGGCACCACGTCGGCAATCAACCAGCCGGTGTTGCTCGGTTTGATGGCTTCGATGTCGCCCATGATCAAACACACCCCGCTGCGCGCTTGCGACTGGGGACGCCAGTCGCACAAGCACTGTGGCATGAACAATCGGCACTGCTCGCAACGGCCTTGGCCCGAGCCCCGCGCCAAAAACGGTTTGGCGGCTTTGGCCAAGCGGGCTTGGCGCAAACGGGCGACGGCGTGGGGCAAAACTGGAGGCATGTGTGGGCCTATTATCCGCACGCCACAATCGGGCCCATGAATACCAATGAATTCGCGGTGAACACGGTGCGCGTCGAGCCCGAAGGCCTGCAGTACGACGTCGAGGGAGACCTGACCCTGCTCGAAGCCGCCGAGTTCGGTCGCGTGCAGCTGCCCAGCTCCTGCCGCAACGGCACCTGCCGCACCTGCATGTGCCGTTTGCTCAGCGGCGAGGTGCGCTACGACATCGAGTGGCCCGGCCTGAGCGCCGAAGAAAAAGAAGACGGTTGGATCCTGCCCTGTGTGGCCAAACCGAGCAGCGACGTGGTGATCGAACAAAACGCCGCTTCGGCCTACTGAACCCAGACAGGTTTTGATTTAACATCTCGCCACGCGCCGCACGTCGCGGCCCTACCCTGTTTTGGAGGCTCTCATGGGCAAAGAACAACGCAACGAAAAAATGTCGAAGAAACCCAAAAAAGACAGCAGCTTACCCAAAGGCCCGGTCACTTCTGACCGACCCGTCGCACCGGTGACGGCCGTGATGCCCAAAGGCAAAGAAAAGTACAAGCAATAAAGCCTGCAGGTTTCAGCGTTTGCGACGGGGCGCCTTCGGGCGCTCTTTCTTTTGGGACTGGCGCTGCGCGTCGGCCTTGAGGCCCGCAGCCAGCCAGCGCTCAAATTCTTCGGGCGACTCCAAGGTGATGCGCCCAAGCAGCTGCGATCGGAAGTCGGCGATCACGAGCTCGGCGGCTTTTTGCCCGTTGACGTGGCCACCTGAAGCGATCGCGCCGCGCTTGCGAGCGATGGCCTCCAAGGCTGCGTCGTCCGGTGTGTCTTGCCACTGCTGCAAAGACCAACCCAGCGCGTAACGCGCCTCCAACAGCTGCGGGTAGTGGCTTTGCAAACGGCCCAAGAGCTCGAGTGCCACCTCTTGATCGTCGTACGCGTTGCGGCCCACCGCGCCGCTGGCGGCCAAATTGAAACCGCTCTCGGGCACGACGATGCGCGGCCACAGCATGCCCGGCGTGTCGAACAAATACACATCGTCGGCCAAGGCGATGCGCTGCTCGTTGCGCGTCACGCCAGCTTCGTCACCGGTTTTGGCCGAGCGTTTGCCCACCAAGGCGTTGATGAGCGTGGACTTGCCGACGTTGGGAATACCACAGATCAAGATGCGCATGGGCTTGATCATGCCCCCGCGCAAGGGCGCGAGCTCGGCACACGCGGCCATCAAGGCCTTGGCCGGCGAGGTGTGGCTGGCGTCCAAGGCAATGGCACGGGTGTTGGGCTGGGCGTTGTAATGCGCCAGCCACAGCGCGGTGCGCTCGGGGTCGGCCATGTCCTGTTTGTTGAGCACCTTGAGCGTGGGCCGCCCGCTGGTGAGCTCACCGAGCAAGGGGTTGGCGCTCGATCCGGGCAGTCGTGCGTCGAGCATCTCGATGACCACGTCGATGCTTTTGACGCGCTCGGCAATCGCCTGGCGCGTCAAGTGCATGTGACCGGGAAACCATTGAACGCTCATGCGACGGACTCAAGCCCCAAACGATCGGGGGACACGTAGTGTTGACGAAACGCCTCAAACGGCAAGGTGTCGGCGGCCTCGATGCGGCGCTGGGCCGCCAAGGACTCAGCACTCATGGCCTCGAAACGCGCTTGTTGTTCGACGCTCCAATGCTCGGCCAACAAACTCGCTTGCGTCTGGCGGGACTTCGCACGAACAAAATTCACAAAAACATCGTCGTGCTGCTCGGCCATGGCGCGCAGCACCTGTGCCGAAGGCAAACGATCGGGCTCTTGCACAGCGCGCACGGCGTGGGCAACAGCATCGGCGTGCGCGGTGCCGCCTTGGGCTTGGTCCAAGGCTTGGGCCACAGGCTGGAGTTCGCGCAGGATCTCTTGGGCCCAGTCGCGCAGCGCCACGGGCTGGCCTTGGCGCTGAAGCTGCAAGCCCGGCTCGCGCCCTCGTGCCGCCGTGAGGTGCTGATTGACGCCAATCTCGCGGATTTCTACTGGGCTGTCGGGTGCGCTGTCACTCAAGGCGCAGTACAACAAGAACACGTCCAAGAAGTGCAAGGTATTGGCATCGATGCCGATGTCCACGAACGGGTTGAGGTCCATCAAGCGCACCTCGATGTACTCCACGCCGCGTTCGCGCAGCGCGTGCAAAGGCCGCTCACCCGAGGCGATGGTGCGCTTGGGGCGGATGGTGCCGTAAAACTCGTTTTCAATTTGCAGCAAGGACGTCGCGAGCTGGTTGTAGTCACCGCCGGGGTTTTGAATACCCAGGTTTTCGTAAGCCGGCCACGGGCGGGTGAGTGCATCGTGCAGCGAGTCAGCGTAGCCTTCCAAACCGTTGTAGCTCACGGCCAGCGTGGCTTGTGCCTCACTTTGGTAGCCGAGCTTGCCCATGCGCAAGGAGGTGCCGTGCGGCATGTACAGCGTGCGCTCAGACAAGCGCTGCAACTCGTGCTGGCGGCCTTCCACAAAGGTCGAACACACCGCGGGCGATGCCCCAAACAAATACAACAACAAAAACGCTTGGCGACGGAAGTTGCGGATCAGGCCGAAGTAATCGTCGTTGTCCAAACCAGCCAAGGACCAGTTGTAGTGGATGCCCGAGATGGTTTGCATGCGGCGGCCATAACGGTGGCCCAAGCCCATGCGGTAAACACTTTTGGCGCGACCGATGTTGGACGAACCGTAACGGCCCAAAGGAATGGTCTCGTCGGTGGGCAAGCCGCTGGGCATGCTTGAGACCCAGAGCATTTCGTCGCCCTCGGCTTGCAAGCAGCGGTAAGTGAACTGGTGGATGGCGCGCAGTTCGTCCAAGCACGCGTCCACGCTGTCGTGCACGCCGGTGATGAGTTCGACTTGGGACTCGCTGTAATCGGTGGTGATGTGGGGGTGCGTGAGCGCGCTGCCCAAGGCCACGGGGTGCGGCGTGAGGGCCAGCCAGCCGCTGGGCTGGGCGCGCAAGCTTTCTTTTTCAATGCCCCGGCGCATGCCCAGCCGCTGTTGTGCGGCAAGGGCGGCGATCTTGGATTCCAATGCGGTCATACGTGTTCAATTCTCTTAGGCGGGCATGGAACTTAACACGTCTGCAAGACACTTGCTGGCCGCGCCGTTTTCTTGCGCGATCCAGGCCTGCATGTGATCGGGGTCGTTGCTCACGCGCAAGTCGTCAAACGCCTGCTGCGCCTCGGGGTAATGGTGGCGCAAATGGTTGAGCCACTGCTTGAGTCGACCGGCGCGGTGGCGGCGCTCCACGCGGCCACACACGCGCACCCAAAAGTGCGCGATCAAGGGCTGCAGCTGTTCCCAACTGCAATCGCCTTGGGCCTTGATGCACAGCGCCAAGCCGGGGTGGGTGATCATGCCGCGCCCAATCATCACGGTCTCGCAGCCCGTGACCTCGCGGCAGCGGCGCGCAGCCTCCACGCTGCCCACATCGCCGTTGGCCACCACCGTCATGGGGTGAGCACCCAACGAGGCCTTGACCTCGGCAATGCGCTCCCAGTACACCGGCGGCTTGTAGCCTTGGGCTTTGGTGCGGGCATGGATGACCAATTCGTCGGCTCCAGCCTGGGCGATGGCGTGGGCGTTGGCCTCGGCCGATCGGTCATCGAGGTAACCCAGGCGCATCTTGGCCGACACCGGGATGTGGGCCGGCACCGCACGGCGCACCGCCGCCACGATGCGCCCCACCAACTCGGGCTCCTCCAACAACACCGCGCCTCCGCGGCTCTGGTTGACCGTTTTGGCCGGACACCCAAAATTCAAATCGATCCCCGGCGGATTCAAGGTCGCCAACTGCGCCGCGTTGTCCGCCAAACATTCGGGATCAGATCCCAACAACTGCGGACGCACCCACACACCGGCCGCGGTTTTGCCACCGTTGAGCAACTCGGGCACCACGCGGGTGAAAGCCCTCAAGGGTAAGACCGTGTGGGTCACGCGGATGAACTCGCTCACGCAGCGGTCCACGCCACCCACACGGGTGAGCGTGTCGCGCAGGGCTGCGTCGAGCAAACCTTCCATGGGGGCGAGCCAAATCTCGCCAATGGGCTTTCTCAATCGGCCACCTTTTGCACCACGTGGATGGTGCGCTGGGGAAAGGGGATCTCAACACCCGCCACATCAAAGGATTTTTTCGCCTGCTCCTGAATGGCAAAGAACACAGACCAGTAGTCGGGCGTGCTCACCCAAGCGCGCACACGCAGCACGACCGCGCTCTCACCGAGTTCGGCCACCACCACATCGGGCGCGGGTTCGGACAAGATCCTATGATCGGCGTTGACGATGGCCAGCAAAGTCTTGCGCGCCACATCGATATCGCTGCCGTAGCCAATGCCCACATTCACATCCACTCGGCGTTTGTGCTCGTTGGTGTGGTTGATGACGTTGCCATTGATGATGGGGCCGTTGGGAATGAACACGGTTTTGTTGTCCGCGGTCAGCAACACCGTGTTGAGGATTTGGATCGCCTGCACGGTACCGCTTTGGCCTTGCATTTCCACAAAATCACCCACCTTGTAGGGCTTGAAGACGATCATCAACACACCACCGGCAAAGTTGGAGAGGCTGTCGCGCAGCGCCAAGCCAATGGCCAAGCCCGCAGCACCCAAGACCGCGATGAACGAGGTGGTGGCCACACCGAGCATGCTGGCCACCGTGATGAGCACCAAGATTTTGAGCACCAAACTGGTGACACTCTTGAGGAAGCGGCGCAGCGTGACCTCGACATCCAATCGCTTCATGTGGGCGTCCATGCGCCCAGCAATCCAGCCAGTGAGCCACAAACCCACCACCAAGGTGACCGCCGCCAAACCGATGCGGCTGCCATAGGTGACCAAAATGTCCCAAAAGAAATCTGCGTTGAAGCGGGACCAATCCATGCTGCACTCCTAAAATAAGCCAATACCCTATTGTCCCTTGTCACGATGACCACCCCTTTGATCCAACGCATCCGCTGGTCTTGCATGGTCTTGGCTTGCGCCGGATCGCTTTTGAGCCACCCCGCTCAGGCCCAACGCGTGGGTACCTTCAAATCGGTCGAAGGCTTGGTCTGGATCGAAAGACAGGACAAGTACGTACACCCCCAACGAGGTGATGGTTGGCTACCGGGTGACCGCTTGCACACAGGCACCAACGGCTCGGCCGTGCTCAATTTGCGCGACGGTACCTTGCTGAGCTTGGCGCACGGCGTGCAGCTGGATTTTGACCAACTCGAACTCAGCGAAGGGGCACAACGCCAAGGTTTTGTGTTGCGGCTCTTCCAAGGCACGATGCGCATGGTCAGTGGGGTGCTCACACAAATCAACCCACAGCTCTTCCAACTTGAAACGCCCAGCGCCATCATGGGTGTGCGCGGAACCGACTTCATCACGAGCACATCGCCGAGCTGGTGGCCTTGGCAGCGCACCCGCGCGACTTTGCTGCCAGATGGTCAAGCCACGCCCAGTGTGCTGATGATCCAAGTGGGTTCCAACTCACAAACCATCGACCAGCCCTACCAAACCGCCACCGCATCCATCGATGGGTCCACCCAAACCGGACAAACCTCTGCCACCGCCTTGCGCTGGTTCGGCGTGGATCTGTGGTCCGCCCAGGTGGCCCCTGCTCAACGCTTGAGCCTGTACTTTGAAGCGGGCGGCGTGACCCTGACACCCGCTTCCGCCGCCGAATTCAATGCCTTTGTCGCACGCTTCCAAGGTCGCCGCGACGTGGACTTCATGGTCATCGGCCACACCGACCGGGTGGGCGAGGCCAGTGCCAACGAAGCCTTGTCGCTCAAGCGCGCTCAGGCCGTGGGCGAAACCTTAAGCCAAAAGGGCTTCGATGCTGAGCGAACGCAAGCCTTTGGCATGGGCGAGCGCCGCCCCCTCAAACCCACCGACGACGAAGTGGCCGAAGCACTCAACCGGCGCGTCGAAATCGTGGCGCGATGAAGCTCGCACCGTTGTACGCCGACGATGCCCTGTTGGTGTTCGACAAGCCCGCCGGGCTCTTGTGCGTGCCCGGCCGCGGCGAAGACAAACAAGACTGTTTGATGGCGCGGGTGCAAACCCAGTGGCCCGAGGCATTGACCGTGCACCGCTTGGACATGGGCACCTCGGGCTTGGTGGTCATGGGGCGTGGCCCTACCGCCCAACGCCGCTTGAGCGAAGCGTTCGAGCAGCGCCAAACCGACAAGCGCTACACCGCGGTGGTCCACGGCGATGTGCGCGCGAGCACCGGCGCCGAGCAAGGCGTGATCGAAGCCCCGCTCATCATCGACTGGCCCAATCGACCGCGCAGCAAGGTGTGCGCCGACACCGGAAAACCCAGCACCACCCATTGGCGCATCGAGTCGCAAGCCGACACAGCGCACGGGCCCGTCACGCGTTTGGCCTTGCAGCCCATCACCGGGCGCACGCACCAGCTGCGCGTGCACCTGCTGCACATCGGACACCCCATCGTGGGCGACGCGCTGTACGCACCCGACCCCACGCACAGCGCACGTTTGCTCTTACACGCACAATGCTTGTCATTGCCCCACCCCAGCACCGGACACCTCTTGCGCTTTGAAAGCCCGTGCCCGTTTTAAGGAATGACCATGTCACAACACCTGTTCATCATCACCGGCGCTTCGCGCGGCATGGGCTTGGCCCTGGCGCAGGCTTTGCTGAGCCCCAACCACCGCGTGCTGGGCATTTCTCGCCAAAGCAACGACGCCCTCAAAGCCGCCGCGCACGCACAAGCCGCACCACTCACACAATGGACCCTGGACTTGGCGGATGCCGAAGCCGCCGCACTTGCCCTGCAGGTGTGGCTGAGCGGCTTGAAGCCGGATGACTTCGCATCGGCCACATTGATCAACAACGCCGGTGTGATCCCCACCATCGCCCCGCTCTCGGGCAGCCAGCCCAACGAGGTGGCACGCGCCCTACGCGTGGGCTTGGAAGCCCCGATGCTGCTGACGCACGCGTTTTTAAACGCCACCTTGGGCTGGGTTAACGCGGGTTGGCGCGGGCCACGCAAGGTGCTCAACATTTCATCGGGCTTGGGCCGCAGACCCATGGCCTCACAAGCACCGTATTGCGCGGCCAAGGCTGGCATGGACCACTTCAGCCGCTGCGTGGCGCTGGACGAGGCGCAGCACGAACACGGCGCGCGCATCGTGTCCTTGGCCCCGGGCGTGATCGACACCGACATGCAGGTGCACTTGCGCGGCGCCGATGCGGCCCAATTCCCCGACCGCTCGCGCTTCGTGTCGCTGCACACCGACGGCGCGCTCAGCAGCTGCGAAGACGCTGCGGCCCGCTTGGTGCGCTACCTGAACCAAGCCGACTTCGGCACCACGGTCGTCGATGACTTGCGCCACTGATCGCCGTCGCCTGCTGCAGTGGCTCGGCACCGCGGCCTTGCCGGGGGCGGTGTTAGCCAACACCAGCGAACATGAATTTTGGAGCCGCGCCCAAGCGGGCGGGTGCGTGATGCTGATGCGCCACGCCGCCACCGAGCCCGGCATTGGCGACCCGCCCGAATTCCGCTTGGGGGACTGCCGCACGCAACGCAACTTGAGCGCCCAAGGCCGTGCGTTTTCCATCAAGCTGGGGCGGCGTATGGCTGCACAAGGCATTCGACTGGACGCGGTACTCAGCAGCGCCTGGTGCCGCTGCGTGGACACCGCGCGTTTGGCTTTTGATGCGCACCCCCAGCTCAACACCCTCACCGCCGTTTGGCCTGCCCTGAATTCTTTTTTCCAAGGTCAAGGCGACGAAGCCAACCAAACCGCCGCGGTGATGGCACGTCTGCGCCAAACACCGCCGCGCAACACCATGCTGGTGACCCACCAAGTGAACATCAGCGCCTTGACAGGCCAAAGCACGGCCATGGGCGAAGTCTTGTTGTGCCGCTGGCCCACCCAAGACCAGCGCCTTCAGGTGATGGCCAACTTGCGGCCCTGAAATTGGCAGTTCCGTGTCAGGCAGCAGGCCTAGGATGAGTTGGCACTTTTCATTTTTATTCACCTCTAGGAGCGAGACATGAGCAGAGAAGTAGTTGTGGTCAGCGCGGTTCGCACCGCCATCGGCACGTTTGGCGGCAGCCTCAAAGACACCCCACCCACCGAACTCGCCGCGCTCGTCGTGCGCGAAGCCTTGGCACGCGCCAGCACCGAGGGCCAAGACGTGGGCCATGTGGTGTTTGGCCACGTGGTCAACACCGAACCCAAAGATATGTATTTGTCGCGCGTGGCGGCCATCAACGGCGGTTGCGCCCAAACCACCCCGGCCTACAACGTCAACCGTTTGTGCGGCTCGGGCTTGCAAGCCATCGTCAACGCCAGCCAAAGCATTTTGCTGGGCGACTGCGACGTGGCCATTGGCGGCGGCGCTGAAAACATGAGCCGCGCCCCTTACGCCAGCTTGGCCACGCGCTTTGGTGCGCGCATGGGCGACAGCAAGATGATCGACATGATGGTCGGCGCCTTGCACGACCCCTTCCACAACATCCACATGGGCGTGACCGCCGAAAACGTGGCGGCACAGTTCAACATCAGCCGCGAGATGCAAGACGCTTGCGCGGTCGAGAGCCACAACCGCGCACAACGCGCGATTGAAGCCGGTTACTTCAAAGACCAAATCGTGCCGGTCATGCTCAAGACGCGCAAAGGCGAAGTGGCCTACGATGTCGATGAACACCACCGCCCCAACTGCACCATGGCCGACATGGCCAAACTCAAGCCTGTCTTCATCAAAGAAAACGGCACCGTCACCGCGGGCAACGCCTCGGGCATCAACGACGCGGCCGCGGCCGTGGTGCTGATGGAAGCCGGCGCGGCCAAAGCGCGGGGCGCCAAGCCGCTGGCGCGTTTGGTGGGTTATGCCCACACGGGTCTGGACCCCAAGATCATGGGCGTGGGCCCGATCTCGGCCACCCAAGCCGTGCTCAAGCGCACCGGCCTGACGGTCAAGGACTTGGACGTGATCGAAGCCAACGAAGCCTTTGCCGCCCAAGCCTGCGCCGTGAGCCAAGAATTGAAGCTGGACCCCGCCAAGGTCAACCCCAACGGTTCGGGCATTTCGCTGGGCCACCCCATCGGCGCGACCGGCGCCATCATCACCGTCAAGGCCGTGCACGAACTGCACCGCATTGGGGGCCGTTACGCCTTGGTGACCATGTGCATCGGCGGCGGCCAAGGCATCGCCGCGATCTTCGAGCGCTGCTGATCAGCGCACCGAGACGCCGGGTTCACTCGGCGTCTTGAAAGCCGCCCTTGCGCAGAGTGACCACCAGTGTGTCGCGCCAACCCAGCTCATCGGGATTTTCCGGCTGGATGGGCGTGGTCTCGTGGATGGTGCGCTCGTCGTCGAGCAAGAGCAGCGACCACGGCTGAGTCAGCGTGAAGCGCTGACCGGCCGGGCCATTGGCCTCGAACACGCGGCTCTCGCCGCCCTTGATGTTGTGCCGCCCCAGCACAAACACCGCCACCAAGTCCACGCCATCGCGGTGCGCGCCTTCGGGTGTGGGACGTCCAATGCCATCGGTGGTGTCGATGCGAAACGGGTGTGCTTCGACATACCAGGTCTTCACGCCTTTGAGCGCCGAGGTCGCGTCTCCCAAAGCCACCAACAGGCGCTGCCAAGCAGGCATGGCCAGCATCGCGGGGTCCATGGGTTCGAACCAACGCAACATACCGCCGTGCAGCGCGTTGTAACTCAGCGGCTGCCAATGGGCGCGGTGAGGGGCTTGTGTCACCGACGATCCCTTGACCACGAACGAACCGTGGCGACGGCGGCGGTATCGACCTCCGTCTTTGAGGTGCGGGTCGGGCGGCAAGTCACCCCAAAACGCATACAGGTCCGCCATGTCGCTCGGGCTCAAGTTCATCCACTGAGACACCGATTCGGGTGTTAACAAGGCTTGGCCATGTTCGCGCAAGGCTTCTTGGCGCCGTTCGGCACCCACAAACGGAGGTGTGAAAGATAAGCTCATGCCCGCCAGTGTATCGAGGGTAAATACCGCCACCGGTATGCCTCTGGTTTGGGTACATTGACTTTTGTCAAGGAGGCACCATGAACACCCAGCCCATGTCGCACTCAGAGGCGAATGGCGAAACGCCAACGCCCAAGGCGGCCAACCCCACAGAAAGCATTTCGATCTTCAGCTTGCCACTGAGCGTTTTGCGCATGGGCGACCCCATCCGCTGGATTCAACTGGGTTGGACCGACTTTGTTCGTTGTCCGCGCATTGGCTTGTTTTATGGCCTGTGCTTCTTTGCCATGGGCCACGCCCTCATGGCCGTGTTTGAAAACGCCCCCGAGTACATGTTGGCGCTGAGTGCGGGATTTTTACTGATGGGTCCATTTTTGTGCTTGGGCTTGTACGACGCCAGCAAGGCCATGCAGACCCAAAGTCACCGCCCCTCCCTTCGGGCCTCGCTGCAAGCTTGGCGCCCGACCAAAAGCACCATGGCGATTTTTGCTGGTGTCTTGCTGATCTTGGAAATGCTGTGGGGCCGCGCCGCCTTGGTGGTGTTTGCGGTGAGCTTCAATACCATGCCCGAAAAAGCCAACCTATTGGCCATGCTGATCGATCCCGAGAACTTGGGCTTTTTGATCACCTACACGGCGGTTGGCAGCATCTTTGCAGGGCTGATTTTTGTGACCAGCGTGATCTCCATCCCCATGATCATGGATCGCCAGGTCGACGCCATCTCAGCCGGCTTGACCAGCATCCGCGCTTGCTTGCAAAACCCCGGCGTCATGCTGTGGTGGGGTGCATTGATCACCGGTTTGATCGTGCTGGCCATCTTGCCGGTGTTTTTAGGACTGTTCATCATTGGGCCGGTGATTGGCCACGCCACTTGGCACGCTTACCGACACATCGTCCCGGCGCCCCAAACCTGAATCACCGCGCCACAAGCGCCACACCGCCCAGCCACCCAAAATGTTGTTGGACAAAGCCAACAACGCGGTTAACCATTGGGCCGGTGTCGAGAGCTGACCCGATTGCAAGGCCAGCAACATCACAGCACCCAGCAGATTGAACGCCACGGCCACCCAGAACAAGGGTTGGCGGGGTTGGTACAGGCGTTGGACTGCCTCTGAGACGGTGGTCATGACGCCATTGTCCAAGATAACCCGCTGCACCCGAAATGTCGCGTTCATCAACTTTGGCATGAATACTGCATGTTGAATGGGGCATCGTCAATTTTGGATAAGGCCAGCCATAGAGCCATGAATAAATTGCATAAAGAACCCTCGTAAACCCCGAGTAAGCTGCCCATGACGGTGCGCTACAGTCTCGGTTCGGTGATCGGCCGCACCAGATGGGTGCCCCACTGAACCGTGAAGTCAACATCTACACTCGATTGGAGAAAACGGAATGAAGAAAAACGCTTTGAAATTGGCCGCTTTGGGTTTGGGCGCTGCAGCGACCCTGCTGGCCATGCCCGCCCACGCTGGCAAAGACTTGGATGCGGTCAAGAAGCGAGGCGAGCTGATTTGCGGTGCCAACGCTGGCTTGGCGGGCTTCTCTGCAGCCGACAGCCAAGGCAAATATGCTGGTCTGGACGTCGACGCCTGCCGCGCCATCGCAGCGGCTGTTTTGCGCGATGCCAATAAAGTTCGCTTCGTGCCTCTGACCGCTCAGCAGCGTTTCACCGCTTTGCAGTCCGGCGAAATTGACGTCTTGGCACGCAATACCACTTGGACCCTGACACGCGACGCCTCTTTGGGCTTGGTGTTCACGGGCATCAACTTCTACGACGGCCAAGGCTTCATGGTGCCCAAGAAGCTCAACATCAAGAGCGCCAAACAACTCAAGGGAGCGACTGTCTGCGTGGAGGCTGGTACCACCACCGAGCTGAACTTGACCGACTACTCCCGCGCCAACAAGCTCAACATGAAGCCTGTGGTGTTCAACAACGCCGAAGCCGCCACAGCAGCTTACTTCAGCGGCCGTTGCCAGGCTTACACCACCGACGCATCGGGTTTGGCTTCCTACCGTTCCAAGCAAGCCAAGAACCCCGCTGATCACGTGATCCTGCCCGACCTGATCTCCAAAGAACCTTTGGGTCCCATGGTTCGACGCGGTGACGATGAAATGTTTGCGATCGTCAAGTGGGTGGGCTTTGCCTTGTTGGAAGCCGAAGACTTGGGCATCACCCAAGCCAACGTCGACCAAATGCGCGCTGAGAGCAAAAACCCCAGCGTGATGCGCCTCTTGGGTGCTGGCAACGAAGACACCGGCAAACTCTTGGGCTTGGACAAAGAATGGGCTTACCGCGCCATCAAGGCCGTGGGCAACTACGGTGAGCAGTTTGAACGCCATGTCGGCACCAAAACGCCCATTGGTTTGCCCCGTGGCTTGAACAACCAGTGGAACAAAGGCGGTTTGATGTACGCCCCACCCGTTCGTTAATTTGAACGCACAAACAACCGAGGCCGGGCGTCTGTCTGGTCTCGGTTTTTTATTGATCCCCCCATTTGATTGAGAGGCGGTTGTGGCCCCTGTGACCCCCCCACCCCCGAAAAAACATTGGTCCCTGAACAGCAAAGCCGCTCGCGGCGTTCTGTACCAAGGTATCGCACTCATTTTGGTCGTGTTGACCTTGGCCTTTTTGGCGCACAACACACAAGCCAACATGGCCGCACGCGGCATACCCAGTGGTTTTGATTTTTTAAGTGCACCTGCGGGCTTTGATATTGGCGAAACCGTCATTGAATACGACCCCGAGCAAAGCTACGCCGTGGCCATTTCAGCGGGTGTACTCAATACCCTCAAAGTCGCCATCATCGGCATCGTCTTGGCCACTCTGTTGGGTGTGTCCATCGGTGTGGCCCGCTTTTCGCGAAACGGCTTGGTTCGTGGCCTGTCTTATGGCTATGTGGAGTTGTTTCGTAACATTCCCGTGCTGTTGCAACTGCTCATGTGGTACATCTTCATGGTCGAGGTGCTGCCCGACTCCAGCGAATCTTGGACAAGCTTAGATGCCTTTTTCTTGAGCAAAGGTGGCTTGTCCATGCCCTGGCCATCTGCCGGTATTGGCTGGGCTTGGGTGTGGTTTGGTGCAGCGTTGGGATTGATCGCCGCGCTCATGTGGCGACGTCGCATCCACCAGCGATTTGAGCAAACCGGCCAAGACGGAGACCGTTTGTGGGCTCCTCTGGCCTTGATCTTGTTATTGGCTTTCGTTGGCTGGTTGGTCGGTGGCATGCCGAGCCAATTCGACATTCCCCAACAACTCGACTTCATGGTCGAAGGCGGGGCCAGTGCAACGCCCGAGTTTTTGACTTTGCTGCTGGGCTTGGTGACCTACACCGCCGCCTTCATTGCTGAAGTCGTGCGCGGTGGTATCCAGTCGGTGAGCCGTGGTCAAACTGAGGCCGCCAGCGCCCTAGGACTGACACCCCAGCACACGATGAAATTGGTGGTCTTGCCGCAAGCACTGCGAGTGATCATCCCGCCTTTGACCAACCAGTACCTGAACCTGACAAAAAACTCGTCCTTGGCCGTGGCCGTGGGCTACCCCGACGTGGTGTCGGTGGCCAACACCACCATCAACCAAAGTGGCCGAGCTGTGGAATGCATTGCGATCATCATGTTGGTGTACCTCAGCACCTCGCTGAGCACCTCGGTTTTCATGAACTGGTACAACGCCCGCAGTGCGATCAAGGAGCGATGACACCATGAACTCATCAACTTTTACCCCGATTGCGGCCCGTCCTTCGCCAACCGCCACCAGCGGCTGGCAGCAATGGTTGCGCCAAAACCTGTTCAGCAGCGTCGGCAACACAGCCACCACCCTGTTCTTGTTGGCCCTGGCCATCTACCTCATCCCCGGCGTGCTGGAGTGGGGTCTGTTCCAAGCCGTGTTCGCGCCCAGCGCAGAAGCCTGTCAAGCCGCTCGAGGCACTGGCGCTTGCTGGGGCGTGGTGAGCGAGAAGTACCGCCTGATTTTGCTGGGCCGCTACCCTTTCGAAGAGCACTGGCGCCCCGTCGTTGCCACCAGCCTGATGGTGGGCGGTCTGATCCTGAGCTGCATGCGCGCTTTTTGGAAGCCTTGGTTGGCGGCCATGTGGGCGGGCATTTTGGCGGTTTTTTTCACGCTGATGAGCGGCGGGATACTTGGCTTGAGCGAGGTTCGAACCGACATGTGGGGTGGTCTGCCACTGACCATCATGTTGGCCACGCTCTCCATCTTCATGGCCTTTCCTTTGGCCATTTTGGTGGCGCTGGGTCGCCGCAGCGATCTGCCCGCGATCCGCGCGGTGTGCATCACCTACATCGAACTCATCCGAGGCGTACCTTTGATTTCGGTGCTGTTCATGGCCTCCTTCATGTTCCCGCTCTTCATGCCACAAGGCGTCAGCATCGACGTGTTGGTGCGTGTGGTGATTGGCATCACCCTGTTCGCTGCGGCCTACATGGCCGAGATCGTGCGCGGTGGTTTGCAAGCCATTCCCAAAGGGCAAATTGAGGCAGCGGCCACCTTGGGTTTGAGCTACTGGCAAACCCAGCGCAAGATCGTGATGCCGCAAGCCTTGGCGATGGTCGTGCCCAGCATGATGAACAACTTCATCTCGATTTTCAAAGACACGTCTTTGGTCACGATCGTTTCGCTTTATGAGCTCACCGGTGCCTTGTCGCTGGCCCTGAACTCAGACGTGGAATGGCGCCCCTTCAAGATCGAAGCCTACTTTTTCATCACCCTCATTTATTTCTTGTTTTGCTTTGCCATGTCCCGCTACAGCCTGTGGGTCGAGAAGCAATTGAGCGCCAGCAAGGCGCGTTGAAAGTTCCAACATGACTGAACCCATCATCCGTTTTGACAAAGTCAACAAGTGGTACGGCAACGACTTTCATGTCTTGCGCGACATCGATCTGAGCGTGGCCAAAGGCGAGCGCATCGTGATCTGTGGGCCTTCGGGTTCGGGCAAGTCCACCCTGATTCGATGCATCAACCGCTTGGAAGAGCACCAACAAGGCCACTTGACCGTCGATGGCATTGAACTGACCGACGACATCAAAGCCATCGACCAGGTTCGCAAGAACGTGGGCATGGTGTTCCAACAGTTCAACCTGTTCCCGCACCTGACCGTGCTGGAAAACCTGACCCTCTCGCCCATGTGGGTCGGCAAAATCCCCAAAAAGGAAGCCGAAAAAAAAGCCATGGCGCAACTCGAGCGTGTGCGCATCGCCGAACAGGCCCATAAGTACCCGCTGCAGCTCTCCGGTGGTCAGCAGCAGCGCGTGGCCATTGCCCGTGCGCTGTGCCTCAAGCCCAAGATCATGTTGTTCGACGAGCCCACCTCGGCGCTCGACCCCGAGATGATCAAGGAAGTGCTCGACGTGATGGTGGAGATGGCCAACCAAGGCATCACCATGATTTGTGTGACCCACGAAATGGGTTTTGCCAAGGCCGTGGCCGACCGCGTGATCTTCATGGACCAAGGCCAAATCGTCGAGCAAAACACGCCTGAGGAATTTTTCAACAATCCGCAAAACGAGCGCAGCCGGGACTTCTTGTCCAAGATCCTGGGCCACTGAGCCGTGTCGGACGCCGCACGCGAACTGCAAACCCTTCGCAGCGCTTTCGAGCGGCTGCGCAGCGGCGAGATCAACGCGCACGCCTTCTCGGCGCTGGCGACCTCTCAAACTTCCGTGTCGACGGCCCTGCCGCCTCGCTTTGGCGAGGTCTGGCAAGACCTCATCACGCGACTGGAGTCGGGCGCGCTGTTCGACGCCGAGAGTTGCTCCTTCAGCCAGAGCGACCTGCACGAAAGCCTGCAGCTTTGGCTAGACAAAGCCGCCGAGCGAATCACACCAACAAAACCCAGGGATTGAGCTTGTTGCGGGAACGGATCGGGGTTTGCCCGTATCATCATCGACATGAAATATTGGCGTGTCCTCTTGCTGTGTTTGGCTGTGCTGCTGCCTTGGCGAAGCACACTGGCCGTGACCATGGTGATGGCGCCCATGACCCAGTACAACATGCCGGCACAGGTGGACTCGGCGCCGTGCCCTCATCACCAGGCCAGCTCAGGCGATGTCACCCAAAGCCACGACAACACATCTGACCACGCCTCTTGCGACGTGTGCCATGTGCCCGCACTGAGCGCCGCTCTGCGCACGACCACTCCCCCTCACACCCACCCGACTGACCCACCGCCGCTGAGCGAGCGTTTTGCCAGTGTGGTGGTCGCGCAGCACCACAAACCCCCGATCTCCGTTTGACACTTGGCTTTTGCTGAACCGGGCCGCCCCGTGCGCCCGGTGCTTGTGTGTCACCGGAGACTCCCCATGAACATCCCCCTTTGGGCTGCGCCGCTGGCGCTTTCCTTCTCCCTTGTATCGGTACCTGTTGCCGCCGCGCAAGACGCGCCGACCACGATTCAAGAAGCGCTTGAACGTTGGCGAGCGGCCAACCAAGCCGTCGCCGAATTTCCGCGCGGCCACATCGACCTGCTTCGCTGGGAACAGTCCCAAAGCGCGGCGAGCAGCCCAACAACGAACCCACCCAAAGCCCTCACTTGGCTAGAGGTTTGGCGCGACATCCAGCGCCAACGCGCAGAGTGGGTACTGCCCCCGACGGCCAACGCGCTGGAGCGCCGTGCGGCACAGCGCGATTGGCTGGGCCTGCACCAAGAAGCGCAAACGGCGTGGGCCAACGCCATCACCCAACAGGCTTTGCTGCGTGTGCACGAAGAACGCGTGCACGCCGCGCGCACCGCACAAGCCCTGGCCGAGCGCATGGCGGCCTTGGGCCACTGGAGCCAAGCCCAGTTGATCGCTGTTCAATTGGCGGGCGTTCAAGAACAAACGGCCCACCTAGCGACGCAGTCACCAGCCCAAGCGGCGGTGGAGGGCTTGGCACGCCTGATGGGTCTCAGCGGTACCCCAGCCATCGAGCAGCTCTCAACCCGCTTGCCCACGGCTTTGCCCATGCCCAAAGCACTGACCATGCCGCCCAACGCCGAGGCCCAAGCCTTGGCACAACGCCCCGAACACCAATGGAAAGGGCAACAAGTCGAGCGAGAGGTGCAAGCGGTGAGCGAAGCGCAGTGGCGTCGCTGGGCGCAAGCGCGCGACGGTTTGCTGCAAGGCCAAATCGACCAAGCCCCGCAGTGGACCGCAGGAATGGCCATGGGCGACCACGCCTTGGCCAAGGCGGTCGAAGCCAGAGCAGCCTGGGAGCGTGAGGGTCGCGCCATCGGCAGCACGGTGCGACAAGCCTGGAACCGATTGGAGCAAGCCCGCGCCTTGGACGTGCTGATGCATGAGCAACGATTGCCCCTGCAACAACGGGCCGAACAGGAAACCTTGCTGCGCTACAACGGCATGCTCAAAAGCACCTGGGAACTGATCGACGCAGCACAAGCCCGTCTGAGCGCACAAGCCGATGCGCTGCAAGCCCGCCAAGCCCATTGGCTGGCCCACGCCGATTGGCACACCCTCATGGCCGGTGGCGACATCACGCTGGCCAGCACCCCTGCACCCGCCAACGCGCGCGGCAACGCCGCCAAAGGACACTGAACCATGAACAACACCCACAACCCCCAACGCCGCCGTTTCTTGGGCGGTGCCGCGCTGGCCGCCACCGTGGCCACAGCAGGCACCACCGTCGCACGGTCCGCCTTGGCTGCACTGCCCGAAGCGCCGATACAAAGCAGCGCCGACACCCAAGCCCCCTGGACCCCGCCCGGTGAGACGGGCGCTGGTCGCCCCTACAACCCGGTGGTGACCCTCAACGGCTGGACCTTGCCGTGGCGCATGAAAAACGGCGTCAAAGAATTCCACCTCATTGCCGAGCCCGTGGTGCGCGAAATGGCACCCGGATTTCTGGTGAACATGTGGGGTTACAACGGCCAATCGCCCGGCCCGACCATCGAAGTGGTGGAAGGCGACAAGGTCCGCATCTTCGTCACCAACCGTTTGCCCGAACACACCACCATCCATTGGCACGGCCAACGGCTGCCGAACGGCATGGACGGCGTGGGTGGTTTGAATCAGCCTCAAATCCCCGCCGGCAAAACCTTTGTGTACGAGTTTGAAGCGCGCCGACCCGGCACCTTCATGTACCACCCGCACGCCGATGAAATGACGCAAATGGCCATGGGCATGATGGGTTTTTGGGTCACGCACCCCAAACAAAAACACGCCCACATCGAGACCGTGCAGCGCGATTACTGCTTCTTGCTCAACGCCTTTGATGTGGAGCCTGGCAGCATGACGCCCAAGGTCAACACCATGCTCGACTTCAACATCTGGAGCTGGAACAGCCGGGTCTTCCCTGCCATCAGCCCATTGGTGGCGCGGCTGGGCGATCGGGTGCGGGTGCGAGTGGGCAACCTCACCATGACCAACCACCCCATCCACATCCACGGCATCGAGTTTGAAGTGACCGGCACCGACGGCGGCCCCGTGCCCAAGAGCGCACGCTGGCCCGAGGTGACCACCGACGTGGCCGTGGGTCAAATGCGCCAGCTGGAATTCATCGCCGACGAGCCCGGCGACTGGGCCATGCACTGCCACAAAAGCCACCACACCATGGGTGCCATGGGCCACGACGTGCCCACGCTGATCGGCGTGGACCACCGCGGCTTGGTCCAACCGCTGCAGCGCATCAACCCCGACTACATGGTCATGGGCGAGCGCGGCATGGCCGACATGGGCGAGATGGAAATGGAGTTGCCCGCCAACACCTTTCCCATGATGACCGGCACCGGCCCTTACGGCCCGATTGAGATGGGCGGCATGTTCACCACCCTCAAGGTGCGTGCCGACCAGAAGGCCGGCGACTACAGCGACCCCGGTTGGTACCAACAGCCGCCGAACACGCGCTCACGCCTGGTTGAAACCCCTGACGCTGCGCCACGCGCCGCCACGCCCAGCGGCACACCGGCGGCCACCGTGAAAAAACCCGATGCGGCCAAAGGCCACGCCCACCACTGAAACCCACAACAGGAGAACCCCCATGAACACCACACGCCGACACCAACTGCAACAACTGCTGGGCGCTGCCACCGCGCTGAGCCTGCCCCTGCTGGCCCAAGCCCATGGCGAGATGCACCAAAACCACCACAAAGCCGCTGGCCCGGTGGTCAAAGAACAAAAGCCTTGGGGCATCGCCGCCGACGCCAAAGATGTTCAGCGCACGGTCACCATCCGCATGAGCGACGACATGCGCTTTGCGCCCAAGCACCTGGACGTGAAGCTCGGTCAGACGCTGCGCTTGCGTGCTGAAAACCAAGGCAAAGTGATGCACGAGCTCGTGATCGGCACCGCGTCAGAACTGGCCGCACACGCAGAGATGATGAAAAAACACCCCAACATGGAACACGACGAGCCTTACATGGCGCACGTGTCACCGGGCAAAGCCAGCGACATCGTCTGGACCTTCAACCGCGAAGGCGACTTCGAATTCGCGTGTTTGTTGCCCGGCCACTTTGAAGCCGGCATGCGTGGCACCATCCGTGTACGCGCCTAAAGCTACTAGGAGAAACCCATGAAAAACACCCTCTCCCGCCGCACCAGCCTGATCGCCGCTGCCGCAGCCATGGCCAGCGCACCTTGGGCCGCGCTGGCCAACAGCCCCAAAAAGTTACCCGTCATGCAGGTCTGGAAAGACCCCAACTGCGGCTGCTGCAACGACTGGGTCGCGATCCTGCGCAAAGCCGGTTTTGAGATTCAAACCTTCGACACCGGCAACACCGCCATGCGCCAACGCTTGGGTATGCCCACAAAATTTGCGTCTTGCCACACCGCGCTGATCGACGGCTACGTGATCGAAGGCCATGTGAACGTGAGCGAAATTCAGCGCTTGCTGCGCGAGCGGCCCAAGGCCTTGGGCCTGGCGGTGCCCGGCATGCCCGTGGGCAGCCCTGGCATGGACGGGCCGGAGTACGGCAACCGGCGCGACCCCTACGACGTGCTCTTGGTCCAAAAAGACGGCAGCAGCCGCAGCTACCAAAGCTATTTCAAAAACGTCACCCAAGCGCCACGCGAGGGTTTCATGAAAACCCAACACACCGGGCACGGGTCTGCCAGCGGCTCCGTCGCAACGGCCCTGCCATGGGCCGAGGCGGAAATCCGTCGCATCGACACCGCCGCGGGGAAGATCAGCCTCAAACACGGTGAGATCAAAAACCTCGACATGCCGCCCATGAGCATGGTGTTCCAAGTCCCCGACACCAGCCAACTCACAGGCTTGAAGGTGGGCGACTCGGTGCGCTTCACGGCCGACCAAATCAACGGCGCTTACACCGTCATCCGCATCGAACGTCGCCCCTGAGCCAAAGAGCGATCGGTTAGAGTTCGCGCATGAACAACAACGTGCGCGTTTTCTTCTCTTCCTTGCGCGAATGGCTGCTGTCCTTTGGGCCTTTTGTGGCACTGGGCGTGGCCCTCATGGTGGGGGCTTACCACTGGCTCGACCCCAACCCACCCAAGCAGGTGGTCTTGGCCACCGGCCCAGAACAAAGCGCTTACGACGCCATGGGCCATCACTACGCCCAAGCCTTGTCGGCCTACGGTATCGATGTGAAGCTCTTGCCCTCAGAGGGCTCAGCGCACAACCTGGATTTGCTGCGCAGCGGCCAAGCCGATTTGGCGTTTGTGCAAGGCGGCAGCGTGGCGTGGACCGACACCGACCGCCAAAGCCTCACGGCCCTGGGTAATTTGTTTGTGGAGCCGCTGTGGGTGTTCTACCGCCAAGACAGCGCACAACGCTTGGTGGGGCGCCGCGAACTCACCCAACTGCGAGACCTGCAAGGGGCGCGCGTGAACGTGGGGACGGCCGGTAGCGGCGTGCCTCGTTTGTTCGACACTTTGCTCGAGGCCAACGGCATCGAAGCCACCCGCTGGCAGCGCAGCGAACTCGCACCCACGCCCGCGGTGGTGGCGTTCTTGAACGGTGAAGTCGATGCCGTGGTGTTTGCTTCCGCGCCCGAATCGTTGTTGGTGCAAATGCTGTTGCAAAGTCCCGGTGTGGGCTTGATGGACTTTGCACAAAGCGAAGCTTATGCGCGTCGCTTTGGCTTTTTAACGCCCGTGGTTTTGCCCCAAGGCGTGGTGGATTTGGCCAAGAACCAGCCCACACGTGACGTGCGTTTGGTCGCCCCCACCTCCACGCTCTTGGCCTCACAAAACACCCACCCGGCGATTCTGCAGTTGTTCGCACAAACCGCGGTGGCTTTGCACGGCAGCGCCGGTTGGTTCAACCGCGCGCGCCAATACCCCAGCTTGGATTACGCCGAGGTCGAGGTCTCGGACGAGGCCGCCCGCGCCATCCGCAGCGGCCAACCTTGGCTGCAACGGTACTTGCCGTTTTGGTTGGCCAATGTGGTCGAGCGCATGTGGCTCGCCGGGGGTTTGATCATTGCCTTGGTCTTGCCCCTCTCGCGCATCTTGCCGCCGCTCTACACCCTGCGCGTGCGCTCCAAGGTGTTTCGCTGGTACGCCGAGTTGCGTGAAATCGAAGAGCAGGTGGAGCGCAGCGCGAGTGCTCAAGACAGCCAAGCCCAGCTGCTGGCCTTGGACCGTTTAGAGGCGACGGTCGAACACGTCCAAGTACCACTGCCCTACGCCAACGAGTTGTACGCTTTGCGCAGCCACATCCACTGGGTGCGCAAACGGTTGTTACAGCAAGTCCCGACGAATTAAGCCAACAAGCGCTTCCAGCCCTCAGGCCCGAGGTCGCGCAGGGTGCGGATGTTGCGCTCCACGATCTGCTCGGCATCGCCCCCCGCGCTGTCGACCGCACGCTCCACGCTGTCTTCGCGCAGCAGGTGCAGGATGGGGTAAGGCGCACGGTTGGTGAAGTGGCTCATGTCGCCATCGGGCTCGCCGTCGAACACAAAATCGGGATGGAAGTGCGCGACCTGAATCACACCTTCGAGTTCGTGCTCTTGCAACACTTCATCGACCACGCCTTGGAAATCGTTGAACACAAAGAAGTCAGGGAACAGCGTGGGGTGGATCAGCAGCGTGGTGTCGGTCTCTTCGGCGCTCACCGATTGCAGGTGGGCCAACTCGCGGTCGAGGTCGTCCAAAAAAGCATCGATGTGTCGCGCGCTGCTGACCACGATGCGCACTTGGTTCTTCACGTACACCGCGCGCGCAAACGGGCA
>JACCDH010358678.1_pt1 | contig 29713 bp, 18 predicted proteins | sample 7442481 | NCBI WGS metagenome assembly JACCDH01 (sample SAMN15323433, study PRJNA562643) | freshwater metagenome | isolation source: river surface water | place: USA:Blue River Watershed | collected 2017-08-15
CACTGTAAAGTCTTGTGTGCTGTGCTATTTTAGCACAACAGCATCATCCATTTCGGCCAATGAGCGTTCAATAAAGACTCGAGGCATTCTGCAAGGAGGTTATTCTGACACTGGTTTTTTTCAGAAGAGGGCTCCTGCATTTTTTGCTGTGTATCTTGTCTCTATTTAGTGCAATGGCTTGGTCAATCCAAGATTTTAAACGCATTGGCGTCAGCGATGGTTTGCCCAACGCAACGATTTATAGCGTCACACAAGATAGTCAAGGCTATATCTGGTTGACCTCGACCAATTCAGGTTTACTGCGCTTTGATGGTTATCAATTCACTGAATTTCAAGTCCTAACTCCTGAAGAAAAGAAGCAACTTGGTTCGCAAGATGTCGGTTATTTACTCATCGATCGTGATAAAAATATGTGGGCAGGTACTTGGGGTTATGGCCTCAGTCGCATCGATGGGCAAACCGGTGCTTTAACTCGCTATGTGGTAGATGCTGCTGATCCAAACGCTTTAGCCAGTATGCAAATTCAAACCTTGTTGCAAACAAGGGACGGCTCGATCTGGATTGGGAGTACTGGCGGTTTAAATCGTGTAGGCCCAAATGGCCAGATGCAGCGTGTTGCAGGACCTCAACAAGCGCAAAGTTTAGTCAGTCCTCGGGTATGGAGCTTAGCCCAGACAGCCGATGGCACCCTTTGGGTAGGAACCTCCAAAGGCCTGCATGCTTATTCTGAACAGCAAGGGTTAAGTCCTGTAATTTTACCATTTCCAAACGGCAGCGGCCGCGACAATGAAATTCGTGCTTTATTTAGCAATAACGATAAATTGTGGGTTGGAACTCGGCAGGGCTTGTTTCAATTAGATCCCTCCACCCAAACGTTGAAGCAAGTGCCTTTCTTTGCACAAGGCAAAACTCCGATTATCAACACTATTGCCGCAGATCAAAATGGGATGTTGTTGCTTGGCACTTACAATGGGTTGTATCGGGTTCATCCTCAACATTTTGAGTTTATTACTTTTCGTCAGAAGTATTCGTTGTTGCCGACCGTTAACATTCGATCGATTTACTTGGATCGCACCGGAGTGCTCTGGCTGGGCTCGCGTGAAAGTGGTTTATTCTTTGCACGCCATTCAAAGTCTGCGTTCACACAACTGACGGACTTTATGCCTGAAGCAAATAGAGAGGCTTTATCATTTGGCGTGACCAGTGTTTATGCAAATGATGAGGTTATTTGGTTAGGCAGCGCAGAGCATCTGTATCGAGTCGACAAGCCATCGCAAACAATACAAAGCTATGCAACTGGCGGGCGTGTTAATGCAATTAAACCTGATCATCAGGGCAATATTTATACTGCAACTGACACTGGGTTATTTCGTTTTGATCACAAAGCCAACATGCTTGAGGCGGTGACTGAACCTTTTCAGTTGGCACAAGGTGTTACTGCCAATATCAGAGATTTGACCATTGAAGCCGATGGCAGCATATGGCTTGGTTTATGGGGCGATGGGGTTTTACATTGGCGGCCGTCTGCTGAACAAAGCCCCGGTTCAGTGCGGAAATTCCTCAATAGCGAAATCACTAGTAAAGTGGGTGATGCCGTTCAAGCAATGCATGTGACTGCGAGCAAGATTTGGGTTGGCAGTCGTTATTCGGGCGTTTTTCAGATTGACCGTGCTACGGGTCGAGTCACGAATTTAAGTGAAAACTCAATGTCTCGACTTCATTTGCCCAGTTTGGATGTGCAATGTATTGAACCCGGCCCTGAGGGGGCACTGCTCATTTGCACTGCAAAGGGTTTAGTGATTTATCAGCCTGCTCAACAACAACAACGACTATTGGACTCGCGTTCTGGACTGCCCAGTGACAACATTTTGGGTGCATATACTGACAAAGCAGACAATATCTGGTTGTTGTCATCCAAAGGCTTGAGTTTGCAGCACAAAGACGGTTCTCGTCTCATTACTTTCTCGCAAGAAGATGGCCTTGTCGCCACTGAGTTAATTTATAAATCCTTTTTTGATGATGGAGAAGGCACCTTTTATTTGGGAACGATAGAGGGACTTTCGATCATCGAACCTGCGCTGATTTGGAAGAATGATAATGAACCCCATATTGCGGTTTCTCGGATCTTAGTGAATAACCAGACACTGCCCATAACACCACAGCAACTGAATTGGCCCAAGGTCGTGTTATCGCCGCTTGATACCAGTATCGAATTTGAGTTTTCCAGCCTCGATTTCCATGATGTGTCTCGCAATCAATTTAAATACCGGCTGCAAGGATTTGATAAAGATTGGATCTTACAGACCGGCAAACGCAGTGCTTATTATTCAAATTTGCCGGTGGGAACTTATACCTTAGAAGTGTTTGGCAGTAATAATCATGGTTTGTTTAATCGCCAACCTTTGCAAATAACCATCGAAGTGTTGCCGCAATGGTGGCAGAACACGCTGTTCCAAATCCTCGCCGCGATAGGGCTGCTACTCCTTATTTTGGCTGTTCACATGTATCGCCTCCGGCATTTCCGCCTGATTAATACACTTCTACAAAATTCGGTTCAGGAACGGGCAAAAGCACAACTCATACTGGAAAGTAAAGTTGCTGAACGTACCCGAGCTTTGGAAGAGAGTTCATTAACATTGTCATTGCGCACACGGCAGTTAGAAAAAAGTTTAGATGAGGTGGCAAAAGCCAATAAAGAGCTGACACGTTTGGATAAATTAAAAGATGAATTTATCTCCACCGTTTCTCATGAGCTTCGAACACCGCTCACTTCGATTCGAGGTGCCGTGGGACTGATTGCGCAGAATGTGGTTGAGCCTGGATCTGCGTCTTATCAAATGTTGGTGACGACGGCGATGAGCAATTGTGATCGTTTATCGCAACTGATCAACGATTTGTTGGATGTGCAGAAGTTTGAGGCAGGTAAATTTGTCCTCCATCGCATTCCGGTCGATTTAAAAATGCTTTGCAGTGAAGCAATCCAAGGAATGGAAAGTTATGCGCTCAAATATCAAGTTCAGTTGGAGTTTGTTACCGATGAGCAAGATATTTGGTCGGAAGTCGATGCCCTGCGAGTTCGTCAAGTCATCGATAATTTATTGTCAAATGCGGTGAAGTTTTCGTTTAAAGATGGCATTGTCAGGGTGAAATTATCTGCCGACATCGACACAGTTCTCATTGAAGTGATTGATGAAGGGGAAGGGATTCCTTTGCAATTTCAATCGCGGATTTTTGAAAAATTTAGCCAAGCCGATGCCTCTGATAGCCGAGCGAAAGAGGGAACTGGGTTAGGGTTAACGATTTGTCGGAAGATCATTGAAAGTCATCAAGGACGGATCGGCTTTACCAGTCAGGAACAGCAGGGCACGACCTTTTACGTGCAGTTGCAGCGCTGCAATCCAAACTAACAAATTTATCAAGAAAATATCAAATATTTATCATCTGCTTTCATGTTTTTTCTTTGGAATTGTCATTAAGGTGCCAATGAGCCGGAGCTAGCTTTTACCGGCGAGCACCTGCTCTTCAGCATTTTCAGCTGAATGGGCGCAGAAAAACTTTGTGTGAGACAATCCACGATGAAAATTTCAAAAGCAACAATAAAAAAATTATCGACTGTCGCACTTGGTCTTGTGATTAGCAGCCAAGTGAATGCCCAGCAATACATCATCAAATATAAAACGGGCGCAACTGCGAGTATGGCCGGTTTCGCAACAGCGGCTGGCGCTAAAGGCGATACAGGCGAGGCCTTCTCCGAATTAGGCGCTGCAGCCATTCTTCGTAATGCCTTGGTGCAAGAGGCTAAGCATGTTCCTGAGTTCAATTTTAGCGTGGCAGATTTAACGCTCGAACAAATATCAGAATTAAATAATTCAGGGGCAATTGAGTACATCGAAGTCGACAGCAAACGTTATTTATATGCTGAATCAGTCCCTTATGGCATTACCATGGTGCAAGCTCCGCTGTTAAGCGACGCTTACACCAGCAATACCAAGGTTTGTATCATTGATACTGGTTACAATTATGGCCATCCAGACTTGCCATCAAGCGGCGTCAGCGGCTATGCCTTTTCAGGGCATGGCTCGTGGTCAACAGACGGCAATGGTCATGGGACGCATGTTGCAGGCACCATTGCGGCCATTGGTCGGAATAATATTGGTGTGGTTGGCGTGAATCCTTCAGCCAAGCTCGGCTTGCATATTGTCAAAATTTTCAATGATTCTGGCAATTGGACGACTGCATCGAATTTAGTCACGGCCATTCAAAGTTGTAAAAATGCCGGAGCGAAAGTGGTCAACATGAGTTTGGGTGGCAGTAGCTCAAATGCGACTGAACAAACAGCACTGGCCAATTTCTATGCGGGTGGCATGTTGTTGGTCGCTGCGGCAGGCAATGCTGGCAATAGCAGTTTCTCATATCCAGCGTCTTACAGTTCAGTGGTGTCTGTCGCTGCAGTAGACAGCAGTCGTAATCGGGCGAGTTATTCGCAATACAACAGCCAAGTTGAGATCTCTGCACCGGGCTCTAGCGTTTACTCGACCTATAAAAACAACAGTTATTCAACGCTGAGTGGTACTTCCATGGCAACTCCACATGTTGCGGGTGTTGCTGCATTGGTGTGGAGTTATTACCCAAGTTGTACTCCTGCCAGGATCAGAACGGCGCTGAATGCAACAGCGCAAGATCGAGGCACTGCCGGACGTGATGTTTATTATGGCTTCGGGATTGTCAGAGCACAAAATGCACTGAGTTATCTGCAAACTAATGGTTGTTAATCAGGTATTTCAGTGAAGGAAGGGCTGGTTCGATCCAGCCCTTTAGCTGATTTATTGCGGCAGAACGTAGCGATAGACGGCGATAAAATGACTGAGGCTGCCCGCCATGACAAACAAGTGCCAAATCAAATGATGATAGCGAAGTTTACGCATCACATAAAAAATAACACCGCCGGAGTAAAATAAACCTCCGACAATCAGCCACCAGAGACCATCCGCTGGCACATGTGTGGTTAATGGCCCAATGGCGACGATGACTAACCAGCCCATGACGAGATACAACACCAGACTCAGTCGCTTAAACTTTAAATGAGCAACAAATTCCAACACCACACCAGCGATGGCAATCGCCCAAATCACTAACACCAGATAGAAACCCCAGCTATCTCGCATGCTGATCATGGTGAATGGGGTGTAAGAACCCGCGATCAGGATATAAATTGCGGCATGATCGAGTTTTCGCCACCTGGCCTTGTGTTTCGCATTGGTGCAAGCGTGGTAACAAGCTGAGCAGCTGTACAACAAAATCAAGCTGATACCAAAAGCGATGACTGCGAGGCTCTGGGCGATGTCGGGCAATTGTATTGACTTTTGGATAAGCAATAGTGTCCCTATCACACTCAATAACGCGCCTATCGCATGACTGATCGCATGTGATTTTTCTTCTAATTGATGATAACGAGCGACTTCCATCAAGCAAATAAACCTTTTCCAATTCTGGTCGGGTCATCATACCACTGCTTGGCCAAGGAGCAAGGAATAAGCCACCATCAAATCCTGTTCGCTCGAATTTTATCATAGGAATTGTTTGTGAACCGACGACTCATCAGTTGCAGGATCTTTGTAATTCTCAAGCTCTGCAATTCGCAGGCCGTTGAATAAATTAGAAGCCCCTGAGTGAGTTTTGGTTAACAATGGCTCTAAGCCAATCCCCGCTGCAGATGCTTTGATCCATCTTTCTAACAGATAGGTTAGAATAAGCTGCAGTTTTAGGAGTGATGCATGCCGTTATTATTAGTCTTAGGGTACGTTTGGCCAGAACCCAAATCATCTGCCGCCGGTTGGCGCATGCTGAGTTTACTGGAGTTATTCCGTGCCAAAGGCTATCGGATTATCTTCGCAAGCCCAGCAGAATTATCGATGCATCGGGTTGATTTAACGGCTCTGGGCATCAGTGAAGTTCAAATTGAGTTAAATTCGCAAAATTTCGATGACCAACTCAAGCAATGGCAACCCGACGTGGTGTTATTTGATCGTTTTATGTTGGAGGAGCAATTTGGTTGGCGTGTGGATGAACATTGTCCGAATGCCTTAAAACTGCTTGATAGTGAAGATTTACATTGCTTACGTCATGCCCGTCAGCAGGCTTTTAAGCAAAAACGAGCGCTCGAGCAAGCCGACTTACGTTCTGAGATGGCGGTGCGAGAAATTGCGGCTATTCATCGCTGTGATTTAACGCTGACGATTTCTGAATTCGAAATGACGTTGTTACAACAAGAATATGGCATGGCTGCAAGCCAGCTGCTGTATGTGCCTTTCTTACTGAATGAGTTATCTAAGCAACATCCAATTGCGTTTGCTCAGCGCCAACATTGTTGCTTTATTGGGAATTTTCGCCATGAACCGAATTGGCAGACGGTGTTGAAGCTCAAGCAGTTATGGCCTGCAATTCGCCAGCAGCTGCCAAAGGTTGAATTACATATTTATGGTGCTTACCCGCCACCGAAAGCAACCGCGCTCCACAACCCTGCAACGGGTTTTTTAATCAAAGGCTGGGCGGATGATAGTCAACAGGTGCTGGCTAATAGTCGTTTATGTTTAGCGCCAATCCCATTCGGTGCCGGTTTGAAGGGTAAATTTATTGATACGATGCAAGTTGGCACCCCGAGTGTTACCTCATCGATTGGCGCGGAAGGGATGACTGAGCCAGAGACCGGCGCCTGGTGTGGCAGAGTGACCGATGATGACGAGACGTTCATCAATTCGACCGTATCGCTTTATCAAAACCAGCAACAATGGCATGATGCCCAGAAAATTGGGTTTGATATTTTAGTAAAACGCTTTGATTCGACTCAATTAATCCCAGTGATTTGGCAACGCATGATGGCGGTGAAAGCGCAATTGCCAGAACACCGTCTCGCCAATTTTGTCGGCACTATGCTGAAACATCATCATTTACGCAGTACCAAGTATATGGCGCAGTGGATTGAGGCGAAAAATCGAGCCAATCAGCGAGCGGCATCTGTGGAAGGAGTTTCCAATGATTAATCGTAATACCTTAGTGCAACTCTTGGAGCAGGAACTTGCCGCCAGTAAAATTCGTGACTATTGCCCGAATGGTTTGCAAGTGGAAGGCAAAGTCGAGATCAAAAAAATTGTCACAGGGGTGACCGCCTCCTTGGCGCTGATTGAACGAGCAATTGCCGTAGGGGCGGATGCTGTCTTGGTGCATCATGGTTATTTTTGGAAAGGTGAAGCCGCTGAAGTTGTTGGCATGAAAAAACAACGGCTGCAACGGTTACTGCAACATGACATCAATTTGCTGGCCTATCATCTGCCTCTCGATGTTCATCCACGCCTTGGCAATAACGCGCAGTTAGCTGAATTATTTGGCGTTGATCATGTACGGCCTATTCCATCCGTTGATCCGATCGGCGTGGTGCAAACCGGGGAATATGCCAATCACCGCTCATTGGTGGATGTGGCCAATCATCTTGAAAAGGTGCTTGGCCGCACGCCACTGGTGCATGACGCTGGGATTGGCGCCGTGCGGACAGTGGCTTGGTGCAGTGGCGGTGGGCAAGGTTATATCGAAGCGGCAGCGGCTGCGGGGGTTGATTTGTTTATCAGTGGTGAAGTGTCGGAGCAAACCATCCATTGTGCCAATGAATTGGGGATCCATTTTATTGCTGCCGGGCATCATGCGACTGAGCGCTATGGCGTTAAAGCCCTCGGTGAATGGCTCAGTCAGCAGGTCGACGTCGAAGTTGAATTTATTGATATTTATAATCCTGCTTAAAACTTGAGACCGCTCATTTGCTCCGTTTGCTGGCCGCAGATTGAGCGGTTTGCAGTCATTCTGCGAAGTTAAGTTTAGGCACTAGCCTTGATGTTTTCAGTCTTTAGGAATTTGTGATTGCGATGGCGCAAAAAAAATCTGATCGGAATTTTGATAATATTGCCGGAAAATTTCAGCAAAATATCTATCAAACCACCAAAGGCCGTTTGCGCCAAATTGTGTTGCAGCGCGACTTGGCTGAACTGCCTGAGTTAGCGATGCCGCAGTCTGCACCGCTGCGGGTGATTGATATTGGGGCTGGCCAAGGCCAACTAGCCCTGTGGTTAGCACAGCAAGGCCATCAGGTCCATTTAACGGATGTATCCGCTGAGATGTTGGACATTGCCAAAGCGGCAAGCCAAGAACTTTCATTGCAAGGGCAAGTTCAGTTTAGTCACATCGGTTTACAGGATATTCCTGAAGTCGACGACGGCTATCCTTTAGTGCTTTGCCATGCGGTGCTTGAGTGGTTGGTCGACCCGCAGGCGGCAATTGCCAAGTTATGGCAATTAACCAGCCCTGGCGGTGTGTTATCGCTGATGTTTTATAATGTCGATGCCAAACGTTTTTCTAACATTGTCTATGGCAACTTTAATTATGTGCTGCGCGATCTGGCTTACAAAAAGAAAGTCAGTTTAAGCCCGCAAAATCCGCTCGATCCCAAACAAGTTCTCGCGTGGTGTGAAACACAGGGCTTTGAATTACAGAGCAAAACAGGCGTGCGTTGTTTTCATGACTATCTCCGTGATCGCAGTGAGCAAGAGTCTGAATTCGATAAACTTGTTGAAGTTGAATTGCGCTTTAATCGCACCGAACCTTATGCCTCACTGGGCCGTTATCAGCATTTGCTGTTACGCAAACCCAGTGCATAGCCTAAGTTTTTGGGCAGTTCTTGATTCGGCGTTACTTAATTCGGCTTTAATTAAATTCCATCTTGTAAAGCAGATCGACAGAATTAGCAACGCCGGTGACTCCTTCAACATAAAGCTGTTTCATTAAACGATAGCGCAAGGTAAATTCACCTAACTGGTTGAAAATACCGACGCCATATTTAATTTGTAGTTTGGGCGATAGGTAACCACTGACGGTGACCTTCGATTGATCGCCACTCCCAGCGGTATCTAGACTTAAATCGGATACGCCAAAAGCTTCGCCCAGTTTGCCAACTAATTTCCCACTGTTGGCGATCCCAATACCAATCAGACCTGCGGTGACTGAACCATCACCAGCACTGCTACTAATATCGCGCCCCAGCAATAAATAGGCGAGGGCGTTTGCTTGCGGTTTACCCGGTTCACTGAACACTTCTATCACTGGATTATCTGCCACACCATTGACTCGCAGGCCCGCAATTACATCATCCTCTGTTTTTTCAGGATTGCGGATCGCTTCTATTGCCAACATCGGTTGGCTGGCTTGCCCATTGAAAATTAATCGGCCTTTTCTCAGTTTCAAATCTTGACCATAGGCACGGAAACTCCCTTCTTTTAAGTGCACAGTCCCATGCACAGTGGGTACTAAACTGGTTTGTCTCAGTCTGAGTTCGCCTTCTAACCGTGTTTTTAAGCCAAAAGCTGCCAATTTAACTTGTTGCCCAAGCTGTAATCTGACATCTGAGGTCAATTTCCAATTGGTTTTTTGCTGCTGATTGGTGGTGTTGACGATGATCACCTCGTCGTCTGAAACCCGAATGGCGTTTTCGGGCAGACTTTCAAAGGCTAAATTGGCTTGCGGCACTTTAATTAAACCGCGAATTTCACCGCCAAGCGGATTGGCCGTGAAGCTTAAATCTGGGCTTATACTGAGATCGGCATCCATTAAGTGTAATTTTAATAACGCGGACTGCACATCAAGCCGAGCCGACCAACTACTCATTTCGCGCCAACTGGCTTGCCCCCCGATAGTTAAATCTCCATCCGGTGTTTTTAAAAGACCGTTGAGTAAGCCTTGATACCCTAGAAATTCGAAACGAACTTCAGACGGGTTTAATTCGAGTGGGGCTTGTTTACCGCTCATGACCAGATCGCTAAACAGCACTCTGCCCCGAATTTCAGGATTGGTCAGTGCGCCTGCTAAGCGCAAGTCCACCATGGCGTTGCCATCAAACTCGGTCCATTCATTCATTAAGGGTTGCAGGAACTTTAAACTATAAGGATCTAATTTTACGGTGGCAGCAATTTGCGGATTTGCTTGGTCTAACTGCAGCAAATTAGCTGTAATATCGAGCTGACTTTCAGCGGTTAATTGCATATTTACGCGATTCTCCAGCTGATTTTTCGCCAAACTACCTTCGATACGGATAGTTTGCCAAGGCAGTTGCAACAAGGTGTTGGTTTGCAGTTTGGCCATGCCTGTTTGACCACTGAGTTGGTAGAAAAAACCTCGCAGTTTGCCTTGCTGCCAATCAACATTCGCCTGACCATCGACCCGACCGCTAAAGCTTAATGCTGCAGGGGCTAACGGATCCAGCATCGCTAAATCGACTTGAGTTAATTTCAGTGACAAATTGCCCGCAACTAAGCTTAGCTTTTTACCGGGCAGTAAACACATTTCTGCGGGGCCATCGGTCCAACAAGAATCAGCTAGGCTCAATTGTTGCTCTACATCATCAAACTCCAGTTTGAGTGGTTGGCGCAGCATCCAATCGCCAAAATCGGATTTGATGCGTGCTTCATCAATTTGCGCTTGCCAGCGTTGGCCTGTCCAACTACCGACATAGGTCGTGGCTAATTCCAGTTGGTTGCTATCTAACAGGACAATGCTCTGATGCGAACTTAAGGTGCCATCTGCACGCCATTCAAACTTTTGTAACTGTAAGTTTGGCGCTTGGCCTTGCGTTGCGGTGAGATTTAGCAAGCTGGCGGCACGTCCCCATTGTTTTAAACTGCCCTCGATATTGAGCTCGCCAAGTGCGTAATCATCCAAGTAGCTGAGCTGTTGTGCCTGAAGTTTTCCGCTGACCAAGGGGTCCTTGGCATTGCCAGTGACTTTAAAGTTCGCTTGAATTTGGCCCTCAGTGAGCGGGAGTGTATAGGATAAATCACTGGCATTCAGTTCGAGCGCCAATTGCCAGTCTTGTTCCAAAGCACCCTTTGCCCGAAATTGATTTGGGCCATGCACCACAACAAGTTCAGGAATTTGCAGGTGCCAACGGGCGGCAATTGCACTGAAATCAAACAGGGTTTCGGCAGTATTTATTTTAGTCTCAGCTTGTTGCTTCGATTTTTTGGCTGGTTTTTTTACTGGTTCGGTTTTTACTTGCTGTAAAGCAAACCCACCAGCAATTTTTAACGGATGGTTGCGCAGCTCTCCCTGCAAGTCAACATCGCTCACTGCAACCATGAACTGGGGTTTTTGTTCCAATGCCAAAGCAAACCGACCATTCAGTAAACCTGGATAGTCGACCCAGAATAAACCAGGCATTAAATCGGTCAGCTGGGTATTTAACTTGAGTTGTTGCTTGGCAATCTCATAACTGCCGTTTGCTGCAATGAGACCATTTAAAGTGGCTACATCGAATTGTTCAAATTGGATTTGCTGGCTTTCAAAATCCCATAAGACTTGAAGTTTGATTTGACTAGAGGGCAGTTCTGGCCATTTAAGATCAAACTCACTTTGCACATTGAGTTCGGTTAAATTGCCGCGCAGCAGAACATTAAAATTTCGAAGATTGATCTGAGCTGCATGAGGCTGGCCTTGGGTATTGGGGGTTTGCGGGAGATAAATCGCAAGTAATTCATCAAGTTGGCTTGCCTGAAGCTCAGCTTGATATTGCAGCTTCATCAAATTTAATTGCCCCTGCAGTTTCAGCGGCTGAACGGTTTGCTCTGGGAATGCCAAGTGGGCATCCAGCATCAGCTGTTCAAAAGGGCCAACCATAGCGACTGATAATTGATGCTTGTTGAACTTGATTTGCCAATCCGCATGCAAGGCTTGCTCGGTTCGCAGTAACTCGGTGGAACTGCTGAGGCTAAAGGCTGGCAGCACATTGTTGAGTTGCAGTTGAGACAGTCGCCAAGCTTGGTTATTGAATTCAGCACTGGTGGTTAGCTTTTCGCTATGCCATTGCAGTTGCTGCTGATGAGAGAGTTTGAAGTCAGTCAGTTGTGCGTTTTCGAGCAAAATAGCGAATGGCAATTGCACGGCCAGTAAATCTTTACGAAGTTGCTCTGGATCAAACACGGTCGGCTTGGCATTGGGTTTGCTCTTATTTTCAATGTCGAGCTGATGTAATGTTAAACCCAACAATTGCAGTGCGGGCACTTCAACACCCTTGATTGTTGGTTCAGTCGCAGCATGGATGGATGCTGTTCTATTATGGCCGTTGGTAAGTTGCAGGCGAGCGAACTTTATATCCATGGCACTGGTTTGCAGAGTCAAGTCGTCGATTTGCAATTGATGTAATTGGAATCTGAAGGGCCATGCAAAAGCAGTGAGATTGGTTTTTGCCTGTTCTGCCGAAGACGGTTTTGCGGAAGAAGGTTTTGCCAAAGCAGGTTGCGCAGAGGGCTGTTCAGGTTGTTCCGGCAAAACGGTCAGTTGAATATTGACGCCTTGCAACAGAGGGTTGTGCAAACAGAGTTGCTCTTGGTAGGCACAAACTAAATCCAGTGAAAATGCACCTTTTGCGATCTGGAGCTCAACTGTATTGGACTTGAAACTCAGTTCGGTGAATTCAATTTGTTGCCATAGACTGCCATTCAACTCCTTCAGCTGTAAGCCTGGTACGAACTGATTGCCGACTAAGCGTAAGAGTTGTAAGCCAGGCTGACTGCCTAAAATAGCAAGGGCACATAACAAGCCGAGTATCAACCACATCAGGAGTTTAGTGAGTTTACGCAGCTTCAACATCATAATTCCGGTCCCAAGGTGAAATGGAAACGGAACTTGCCATTAGGCTCTTGATCGAGGCCATAGGCGAGATCTAGCCGAATAGGACCCACAGGAGATGCCCAACGAACACCCAAGCCGACACTCCTTTTCCAATCAGGATCTTCATACCAAGCACTGCCGACATCGGTAAAAGCAGCTAACCAAAAATCGCCTTTGATCCGATGTTGATACTCAAGATTAAAGGTCGCAAGCTTGGTGCCGCCAATTAATTCGGCGTTTTCATCAGTTGGTGCCACAGTTTCGTATTTATAACCGCGAATACTGTTATCACCACCAGCCGAAAACCTCAGTGTTGGTGGGATATTAAATACTTCCTCTTGCAAAATGACTCCTGCGTCTAAACGAGCAAGCCAGCGTTGGTCTTCATTCCAATGCCCGATCCAACCCGAACGACCGCGCAAGCGAATGAAATCAGTGTCTGAACCCCATGCTTGATTGGCCACTTCAATCGCAATCGAATAGTTATCAGCAATCATTGGCATACTGCCGCCACTGTCGGTTTTTTTATAAAAACTAAGACCAGGCAGAATCAAATTAGATGTATCCTCTTGTGCTGCTTGGGTAAAGTCTTCGTACAGCCATCTTAAAGACACATTTCGGTACCAACCATTGCTTAATAACCATTGGCGCTCACCAGCTAAACTGAAAGTCTCACTATCGGTGTCGAGCACATCACGGTGTTTAAGACCGAGCACAATCTGATAATAATCATGGCTGACGTTGCGTTGTGGTAATTTATAGCGCCCTTCAAACAGTTGTTCCGGATTCGACAGTTCTAAATCAGCCGACATGCTGTGACCGCGGTCATTGACCCAAGGCCGTTCCCATTTGGTTTTCAAGCGACCTTCAACATCAGTACTATAACCAACGCCAGTTTCGACAATATTTTTAATGGCAGGTTCCAGTTCAACCCGCAGTGGTAATTGCCCGTTTTTACGCAGATCAGGATCAGCATCTAAATTGATACTACTAAACCAGAGTGTGGTTGCGAGTGCTTGGTTCAGCTTTCCCAGCTTTTCGGCACTATAATAGTCGCCGCTTTTAAAAGGGAGCAGAGAACGCAATCGAGGTTCCCGAATTTGTGAGCCATGAAAGCTAATATCGCCAAATTTATAGCGGACGCCACTGTCAAAATGTAACCGCATCGTACCTTGACGTTTGCCGGGCGTGACAATTAATTCGGCTTTACGAAATTGTGCATCAAAATAGCCTTTGCGATGGGACAAACTTAACAGTGCTTGTTTGTAGGCCTCATATTTGCCATGGTGCATCCGCTCGCCCTGACGCGGCGCCATTTTTTTAGTCAAGGCTTGGAATTCTTCATCTTTTAGCGCATCGCCATAGATTGCTAAATCTGCTGTTTGGATAAAGACATATTTATTGGCGGTTATTTTCGCCAAGAGCACGTAATCATCGCCTTCTTGTTTATCTTCAAAATTCACAATCACTTGATAGTAGCCAAGGCCACGCAGCGCTTGTTTAATATCTCGGTAGACGCGACTTTTAAAGCGAGCTGATTTATTAATTTGCGCAGGATCAATTGAGGATAAATAGAGTTCAACGTTTTCACGACGCTCTTTGGTGACCCCGGTAAATTCAATTCGATTGGCAGCATGGACCGGCAAAGCAAGTAAAAGCAAGCTGCAACAAAACAAGATTGACTGGCAGAAAAAATTACGCAAAAGGTGCTCGACTCCCTGAAGCTTTGGCCGTTCGGCCATCAAACCATGTTCCACAGATAATGTTGTTTGAGCCAGTATGGCTTGAAAAGTTGCATTTGCCGTTGCTAGTTGCCGACAAAATCGGCAGCTAGCAGTCAATCAGCGGTCATAGTCAGTTTACTGCGATTGTGAGCTACGAAAACCTATAGACCGCCAGCGGAGCAAGAGTCAAGTCAGCTACTCAAGCTACTAAATAGTCGCTTCAGCCTGTACCGACGATGAATCCATCAACGGATCCGTTGGCATTTGCTCGCACAAAATCCAATCTTTTTCATCAACCCAATTTTGCGCGCCATTTTTCACCGTGCGAATAGGGACAATATAGCGACAACTGGTTTGCGGTTTAACCGACGCAAAAATTGGCACAAAACCAAAGTTCAATGCGGTTTCAATGAGCGCTTGTTGGTTGTGTGGATCAATATCTGCCGCTTCATCGATATAAATTGGAATGCGATATTTGCCACGTTCGCGCTCTGCCAGCAATTGACGAATAAACAACATGCCGCACAGCAGTTTGATGGTGATCCGAGTGCCGTTCGAACCGGCTGAATCAATTTTATCGAAGTATTCCACTTCGCCGGCACGGTTGACGACTTTGAAGCGAATGTCGAACAAATCTGACAAGGTCAGTCCTGCTTTTTCGCTCGCCGCTTGGATCAGATAATCTTTCGCTTCATGAATATCTTTGGTTTCAGTGCTCAAGCCGCTGGCTAACAAATCTAAGGTATCACCTTGTTCATAAGCTTCCGACGTGCGCAAAATGGTGTCGATATGGTTGACTAACACCTTGCGGTCAACAATCTCAATCTTAAAGTCTTGGAGGTTTGAAATTTGATGACGCCAAATGCCACGGTTAAAGCTATTCAGCTCTCGATGCAAGCGATCAAGATCACTGCGTAACCCTTTCAACGTTGAAGCCACTTCAGTTAAGGCGACCCGAGCCCGCCGTTCGATCGCTTCCCGCTCTTTATCTAAATGGTGAAACGCTGCAATCAGCTTTTGATATTTGGTCTCTTCGTCACTTTCAGCTTCAAATTTACTGATGCCAGCGTTGAAGATAAACAAATAGGTATTTTTGACATTGATTTCGAGCAGCTTTAGCTCTTGGCAAAGTTTGTTATAGCTGCGCAGTTCATCCGCCAAATTATCGAATTCCAAACGAATATCGATTGGGTAGGGCGTAATTTTTCCACTATAAAAATCGAGTTGGAAATCAATCCGATCTTTTTTCTCATGCTCAATTCGTTCAGCCTGACGTCTTAATTGATCTTGGCGGTTGCTGATCAGATTTCGACGGTCGGACAAACTACTGGCTTGTTGTTGCACTTGTGCCAGTCGCTCGTGCAGAACCTCTTCTTCCTGCGCTAATTCATCAGCCAAGGCTTGTTGCGATTCCAGCAGTTTCGCCATTTCGCTATAGCGCCCAAACTTCTTCAAATCATCTTCAGCTTGCAGCATGTCATGGTAAAGACGCTCTTTTTCACGAGTTTTACCCGCTAAATCTTGCGCCACTTCTGATTGTTGTTCGAGCGTGGCTAAGGTCAGTTGCAACGCATCAATTTGCTCTTTCAACTGAATTTTACCTTCGACGCCGGTCATGTCCGGTGCGCTGAGATGGCTTAGTTCAATGGTAGCCCCTGCCAACTGCAATTTGCCTTGCTTCAAACAATCAGCGATTAAACCCAGTTGTTCAGCAAACAGTGCATCATCACTGATCACAACGTCGCCGCCGGCCGCAGTGGACAGCGCCAATAAATCAGGATTCAACAATTTGCTCAGTTGCGTCACTTCAGAAAGGGACAAGTCTTCTCGCAATCTTGAATACAAGTTGTATTCTAAGTTTTTCAGTTGCAGTTTGAGGCTCTTGAGCTGCTTCTGGGTTTGGCTTTGCTGATGAGCCAAGGTGACTGGATTTAAATTTGCCGCCCCCTGCAAGCTATGACTGAGTGACTCATAACTTTGCCGAATATTTTGTAAATTCGATTGCAGCGTCGGTAACTGCGTTAAGCCAAAACGCTGAGCTAAGGCATCGTGTTCATCAAACCACTGATTCAAACCCTGTTGCCGATTAGTGAGTTCCTTAATTTGGCTGACGTATAACCGTTGCTTATCTTCAAGGCCTTGTTTTTCTTGTGATAGTTCTTCTAACTGATCTGCCAGTTGCTGTTGTTGCGATTCAACATAGCTTTGATAGTCAATCAGGGCAGTATCCAATTTCGGTGCATAAGCAGCCAGTCGACCTTTGAGCACAGCACGATGATCGATGAGATTTTCCAGTGCTTCCACTGCTTGTTGTTGGCTTTCTAGGGCTTTTAGTTCGCGTCGGTCGCGGTTTACCTTTTCAAAAGCTTGATGCCATACCGTATAAAAATCGACCTTCGGATCGCTCAGATGCCTTGCAAAGACAGGTAGGAGTAAACGCTTCACATCTTGCGCGGTTAAGCGGTGTAAATTCAGAATTCGGCGGAATATGTCTTTATAGACCGGGGCATCACTGACATTGGTCAGTGGGATCATGCGAAGATTAATTTTGCTGTCATACGGTGTTGCGCCACCTGTCAGCATGGCGTTCAGTTCTGACGGCTTCAATTCAAGCGGTTCAAAACCCAGCGTGCGCAGGTGATGGTCTAACTTGTTGTATTTCACAATACTGTTGGCAATTACATAATGCTCAAGATCTAGTTTGCCGCGATAGCAGAAGTATTGGAATTGATAGCCAGCGATTTTACCAAGACCGGCGACACCAATAACCACAGGCCCTTCCGGCAAGTTGGCTTCCAGTAAAATGTAACTTTGGTCAGTGCCAAAATAAAATTTACGCGTCTCATCTAAATCATGGCCATCCCATTCTGTTAAACGCAGATCGTTAATCAAAGGGAATTGCAAAGCATTAATGACCGAACTTTTACCGGTATTATTGGGCGCACAAATGGATGCAGCATCATCCAAAGGAATGACACATTTGGCATAGCCCGCAGTGTTTAATAAGGCGAGTTTAGTTAAACCGAATAGTTCAGACATCTGCAGACTCCTCCGTGTCACTTAATTTTTCTACAGCCATGAGGGCGTCCAGATAACGGTAAATAGGCGTGAGTAATTTAAAATTATCACCATAAACTTTGGCAAAACCGAAGCGGATCATCCGATTGGCAACCTCTCGTTTGAGGTCGGTTGCTGAATAGACTTCAAGTTGTTCGAATAAATGATATTGCTGCTGCAAAATTGAAGACAAAATTTCATGGGTGATTTCAGTATCAAACAAGGCTCGCAACGGATCTTGGCCTAAGTCAGAGAAATACTCGACTAACGCAAAAGTCGTCAGCGCAAATAAGCGGGAAATTTTTCCCATATTCACAGTGGCATCATCGACTTCAAAATAGAAAAAACCACGGCTATCGCGTTTGAGTTGGTTCCCTAAGGCAGCAAAAAGATCACTGTAAGCTTGTTCTTGACTGTCTAATTCTTGCCATAAAGCAAAGTCTTGCTCGGAAATATGGTAGCCAGTAGTGAGGCGCTTATGAATATCAGCAAGATGGGTCAGTTGTTCGAGTTCAATCGGCATATTAATTCCTATCGGCACCAGTTGCGACAAAAGGGTGGAGCTTAAGACGATAACCATTCACTTCAAGAGTGCTAAGCTGCTCTTGATGTTGCAGTTCCAAACTGGGCGATCTACTTAATTCTTGGTACAAAAATAATAACTCATCGACAGGCAGTTGCGGATAGCTGGTCGCAAGCCACTTGGATAAGTCGGTATTGCTGCGTTGCAGGCGCGCTGAATTCAGCACATCACGTAGTTCAGGGACTCGAATATTGTCGGGAATGCTCTGATCGATTTGTTCAGGAAGTTGATAGTTCTCATCCTGATAATCAACCAACTCCGCTACATAGCTAGTGATTTGGTTCGCGCTACCTAAGCTAAATTTCTGATGATCAGAACTAAACTTCAACGCAAGTTCTGCCATTAATGGCTCTAAACCACGTTTTCGCATGGTCGCAAGGACTAAGCTCGCATTCCTTGATATCAAGGTGTTTTTGCGCATTTCCTCGCGAAGTGGCATCAAGACATCAGTGCTGCGACTTAATGATTCGCGGCCAATTTGGTTCATATCTAAAAGGCGAGTGCGGAGTTGAATCAGCGGTTCTTTATCCTGTGCCAAAAAGCCCGTATCTTCAATCCAATGGATCAAATCGCTGAGCGTCTGTTCCAATGCATAAATATGTTTCTGAAAGGGTCCTGCAATATCAATCATTTGCAAGACAGGCTCGATATATTCATCGAACGCCTCCATCACAGCGGCATATCGACGTTGCAATGAAAGCTGAGAATCATCCGCTTTGGCTTTTTCCACCAAGTGCAAGATGGCCATTTCATTTTTGCGAAAATGCTTTACAACTTCTCGCACCCGTTCATCCATTAAACGTGTAAAACGACGCATTTCAGCGACATCTTTTTGTTTAGCGGCTGCTGCCAGCCGATTTTTCAGCCGATCCAATTCTTCAATTCGACTTTGAATGTCACCTACTGTGCCTAGGAGATGTTCTTGGGTTAGATATTGGATAAATTCCAGCACGGCGCGGTTGAGTTCAAGTTGGCTCGATTTCGCCTGAGGAATCAGCACCTCGAGTTGTAAAAGCTTTTGCGCCTCACGAAAAATTTGTTCGCTGGCAAGCCCTGGGTAGTGCCGCTGAAATAGTGATTGCACATCATGAAAACTAAAACTTTGGAGTTGGCTCGTGCGAGCTAATGCTTCTAAAACGGGCCAGTATTCATCAAGGCATTTGAGAATTTTGCGAGCTGATAACATCGTAAATTTTCTTTGTAATATTTTTTTAATGTACTACTAATTTCTAGTAGAGGCGATAGGTTGGCGATGCTAGAATGCCGCCCCGCGTATAAAGACTAATTTAACGAAAATAAGCGGGCGTGTAACTATGTTATCTACAATTATCTTGGGATTGGTGGTGTTAGCCTTTGTCCTCATCGTTATAGAGGATTTAATTCATGTTAACAAGGCAAAAACTACTCTTTTTTTTGGCACTTTGTGCTGGATTTTAGCATTTATTTTTCCAATGCATGGTGCTACAAGTGCCGAAATTAACGAACAGTTGAACCATAATTTATTGGAAATTGCCACCTTGTGGTTATTTTTAATGTCTACGATGACTTTTGTCGCCTATCTGAATAGTAAAGGTTTCATTTCGCAGGTTGTCCAACGAATTCTGCCCTCGGAACTTTCTGAACGACGACTCATGTTTATTATTGCTGCTTTTGCTTTTGTATTCTCTTCGTTTGCTGACAACGTGACCGCAACTTTGGTGGCTATTGCGGTGATTGCTAGTTTAAAAATGGATGCAAAAAAACGAGTTAAATACGGCACTTTAATTATATTTGCGGTGAATAGTGGTGGTGTTTCCTTAATCACTGGCGACGTGACGACGCTGATGTTCTTCTTGGCTGGTAAAGTCACAATCTCTGATTTATTGATGTTGGTTATCCCTGCTTTTTTTGCTGTTTCGGTCTTGGCCATCTTACTTTCGTTGGGTATGAAAGAGCGGATAGTGATCGAAAAATCTAAGAAAGTCATTGAAAAGTCTGATATTGCTATCGCAGGTATTTTTGTGATGACGATCGCCTCAACTTTAGTATTCAACATTTTGTTTCAAATCCCACCAGTACTGACATTCCTGTTTGGTCTGGGCATCATGTTCCTCAGCGCGCAATTTTTACATCGGAAAAAAGCAACTCAAAGTATTTTGAATTATGTGCGGGAAGTGGAATTTGAAACCTTATTATTTTTCTTAGGGGTGCTGTTATTGGTAGGGATCATGAAAGAGATTGGGGTGTTAACAAATATCACTCATCTCTACGAATACCTACCGCCGTTACAAGCAAATTATCTGATGGGATTAACCTCAGCTTTAATCGATAACGTTCCTTTAACCGCTGCATTGCTAAAAGCTGATTTAACTATGACAACTGCGGAGTGGTTACTGCTGACTTACGCCACAGGGGTTGGTGGTTCGATTTTAATTATCGGATCTGCTGCTGGCATTATCGCAATGAGTAAATTGAAAGAATTGACCTTTGGCTCTTATTTCCGGATGGCTGGTTATTTGTTATTTGCTTATAGCTTAGGCTACGCCGGTGTGTATTTGGCAGGGCAACTCATCCATTGATGCAATCTTTCATGGAGCTAAAAAAATGGCGCCTTGCGCCATTTTTTTTAGCTCGAATAATTAAATTCAGCAAAACTGCGGACTTCTTGAGTTAGACATCTAAAAGTCTATTGCCATTTTCTGCAAATCCAGTTAAGGTAACGCCCGTCAATCATATCTGATAGACCAGAAGAGGAGCGTTCACCAGGTAGTTTAGTTTAGGTTGCTATAAACCACAGGCTAAATGAGGGGGATGAACGCCGAGAGAAGTACGTCATAGCAGCGTAATTCTCGGTTGTGCAGGCTGAATCCTGCCGACTGTCACCTGTAATTTTTGGTGGAGAGCTTCTGGCCTTTGTTTTGTCTGCAAGTAGACAACCGGCTTGGAGTAAGCTCTTCGCTTGTTGTGTCTGATTGTTGCTTTTCAAATGCCACGCTCTCTTCTTATTTGTTTCATAAGGAGAGACAACATGTCTGAACAAATTATTGTTGCTAAATTTGGCGGCACCAGCGTTGCCGATTTCCCTGCAATGTCCCGTTGTGCGGATATTATTCTTGCAGATCCCCGTATTCGCCTCATTGTGGTCAGCGCAAGTTCTGGGGTCACGAATTTATTGGTCGATATTACCAAACAGCAGGATGTGGCCGCTCGGCTTGAAAGTTATGCTGGGGTCGAGCGTATTACCTATGCCGTGTTAAATGAGCTTAAAGATCAGCAGCAGGTTGGCGCTGCTATCACTCAATTGTTGGTTGAGTTAACCACGCTCATCCGTCAGCCTGGTGAATTCAATCATGCCACCAAAGATTTGATCCAGTCTTTTGGCGAACGCTTAAGTTCGGTGTTATTTGCCCAAGTGCTCGCCGAGCGAGGAGCATTCGTGAGTCAGTTCGATGTCCGTCGTGTGATGCGCACTGATAGTCAATTTGGTAAAGGCGAACCACAAATTGAGCAAATTAAGGCCAATACTGATCAGTATTTGTTACCACTGCTCAAACAACAATTAATTGTGACACAGGGCTTTATCGGTGCCGATGCGCAAGGGCAAACCACAACCTTAGGTCGGGGTGGCTCTGATTACAGTGCTGCCATTTTAGGTGAGGCGGTGGGCGCTGCAGTTGTGCAAATTTGGACCGATGTGGTCGGCATTTTTACCACCGATCCGCGTTTAACTGCGGATGCTCGGTGTATTCCAGAAATTAGCTTTGATGAAGCAGCGGAAATGGCCACCTTTGGTGCTAAAGTTCTGCATCCTGCGACATTAATACCAGCCATGCGTCGCAATATTCCGGTGTTTGTTGGCTCGAGTCGTGAACCTGCTGCCGGCGGGACTTGGATTTCGAAAGAAGTGGATGCACGACCGTCTTATCGGGCGATTGCACTTCGCAAAAATCAGACTTTAATTACCGTGAAAAGCCCGGCCATGCTGCATGCTGCAGGTTTTTTGGCCAAAGTCTTTGAAATTTTAAGCCAGCATAAAATCTCTGTCGATTTAGTCACGACCTCGGAAATTTCCGTGGCATTAACGCTTGATGATGCACCAGGGAGTGCCTTTGGGACTGCCATTGAGCCAGCTCTGGCGGCTCTGAAACAGTTCTCTGAAGTGTCAGTGGAAGAAGGACTGAGTCTGGTTGCCGTCATCGGCAATCATTTGCATAGTACACGAGGCATCACTGGTTCATTATTCCAAGCGCTTGAGCGGATTAATATGCGACTGATTTGCCATGGTGCTAGCCGCCATAATTTGTGCTTCTTAGTTGAGGATGCAGAGGCTCCGGCAGTTGTGAAAGAATTGCACAATGCTTTGTTTTAAAGATGAGTAACGGTTTGGACTAGTTGAACCAATAAAAAAACCGCTAAGGCGGTTTTTTTATTGGTTGAGCATTAAGGAATGATTATTCAAATAAATGCTTAATATCGTTGAATAAAGCAACGAATTCAGGTGACCTTTCAAATTGGGTCGATTTGATCAGGCCCAATTCAACATAAGGGGCAACTGCAATTTCTTTATCTTCCACAGCAACGCGCCCTAACTTGATTGCGGCAATGCGGATAAAATCTAAGTAAGAAGGGTGTTTCGGTTCAAACTCTGAGTTTTGCCAGTGTTCAGCGACTTGAATTAACTCTTCAGCAAATCCCCAAGCACGCATGATATTGATAGAAATTGGGCCTGAAATTGCTGCGATGGTTTCATGAATGATTTTCTCGTCAGCAAAGACTTCAGCTTGTTTTTCAGCTTCAGTCAAAATAGGTAAAGCGCCGATATTGTGCAATAAGCCCGCAAGCGTCATGGTGTCAAAATTAACATCAGTGTATTTAAAGTTCGAGTTGTACTGTTGCATCACTGTCAAAGCAAAAGCGGTCAACTCCAAGGTTTGCGCCCAGACTTTATCCATTTGATGTTTGATGACGGCACTTTTCGAAACAAACAGTTGTTCCATGGCCATGGCAGTCACCACGTTTTTGATATAACGCAGACCGATCCGAGTGGTTGCTTGGTGCAAGGTGTTTACATGGATCCCACGGCCGACGAAAGCACTATTCGCAATTTTCATGATGCGTGCAGAGAGTGCAGGATCATGCGAAATCATTTCAGCCATTTTATTTAAATTTACATCAGGATCTTCTGCTAATTGCCTGATTTTTAATGCAACTTCAGGCAAGCTTGGCAGTACTAATGTGTCAGTACGGATCTTCTCAACCAGAATAGTGAGTAGTGCATTTTGAACTGTCATAATAAGAACCCTTTAACAACGTATTTTTTTTATGGAGAATGTTATGAAATGATTATTGTCTATTCATGACCGCTTTCACAGCGTAAATCAAAAAAAAAGTAAAATATTTTTTTCGAAGCTCTCAACCAATTCAAATCTGAAAAGCCTATTGATTTCATTGCTTTACTTTAGATAAAAATCAGAAGCGTCAGAATCTATCGAGCATGTTACGTTGGTATTGCTCAACGGTTAAATGTAAGTTCTTTTCCTGCAGTTGCACTTCAAGCAGTGTCAGATCCTGCTCAAGTTGTTCCAAGTGGAGGTCGTTGTCATCCAAGGTCCACAATTGCTTAGAGCCATGGTAGCTAAATAAGAGAATGGTTAACGCCGTTATGTCGTCTGCAGCTGCCGCTTTTTTCACAGCTTTCACTTTACGCTGGATTAAATTTAACTCGTGCTTGAGTTGCAGCACATAAAAGAATTCATAAAAATACGGATGGGATTTAAAGCGTTGTAATGTAAAAAAGCAGCACGCGAAGGCGATGCCGACACCTAATACATTCAAGTCTAGATTTTCACCTGGCGCTCGTTGTAAAAGCTCAATGAACAGCGATGAGGTCCCCACGCTTAATCCTAAAAAAGAAACGATTAGGACTACGATAATTTTTCGCAGTCTCTCACGATACAATGTTTTATCAATGGCAATTAATTGCATTTGGGTGAGCCCTTATCAGTCGAAAATAAATAAACGCATAGCAATGTTCAGTTTCAGCGATAAAGTTTGCTCGCTCATCTTAACATTCTGAAAAACAAGCGATGAGTGAGGGTGCTATCGTATAAAACTAGCCGGCATTTTTTCTGAGCACCGTTAGAAAGTAAAGGGCTTGTTTGGAGATGTCAGTTAATTCTCATTCGATTTGAGTTGAAACAACTTTTCGCGCAACTTCCAATATCTGCCTTCTTTGCGAGCGATCACCGCAGCAGGGGGTTGCAAGCGATGCTGTTGGGCTAACAGCTCTGTGACGTTGTTGGCAACAAAAGGTCGATGACGGTCAATAATATGAGGCGCAAGCACCACTTGGGTGAGCCGATGTTTCTGTTTTTGCGTGGTAAAGGCAAAATACTCGTGCAGTTGATTGCCAAGCTCATCTCGATAGCTGATCTTTACACTGGCGGCTTTATTCTCTTTGCTAAACCGCTCTAATTGCATTTGAGTTGGATAAAACACTAGCGCATCTTTTAGTGCCATGGCTTCTTTGAGTTTTTTGTCCGGATCGACTAATACCGTCTGGCACTCTTGGCATTGCCTTGCTGCAATATCTTGTTCCGCGCCGCATTCAGGGCAAAATTTGCAGACAAAACGATAACCACAAGCCTGTGGTTGCTGATTTTCATCCAGAGCAAATCCTTGGCAACGGCGGCCATAATGTTCAATTACATGTCCGTTATTATCGACTTTCCCCCAAAAGGTATTGCGAAATTGGCAAAGTGGGCAGGGGATAGTCACTTGCTCTGCATCGCTGACAGGGGCGGGGCTGCCAATTTCAGGACTATATAAATCATACAAATTCCCGGCATAATCGAGCACTAAACATTCGGTTTTGCTTGGAAAAAGCCTTAAACCACGACCGACAATTTGTTGATACAAGCTGACCGATTCGGTCGGGCGTAAAATGGCAATTAAATCAACATGCGGGGCATCAAAGCCTGTGGTTAAAACCGATACATTCACTAGATATTTCAGCTGGCGGTCTTTAAATTTTGCAATGATAGCCTCACGCTCGGACAGTGGCGTACCTGCCAACACAATCGCAGTTTCATCCGCAGGTAACAGACCGACAATTTCTCTGGCGTGCGCTGTAGTGGCGGCAAAAATCATCACGCCAAGTTTCTGCTGCGCATATTGCATAATATGCGTCACAATTTGTGGCGTGATCCGTTTGGCTTTTTCAATCACCCAATTGAGATCTTGTTCACGATAATTCCCGCCAATAGCCGGTTTTAGACCCGAGAAATCATAGCTCAGTACCGGGGCATCGAGAACTCGTGCTGGCGTTAAGTAATTCAGCGAGAGCAGATGTCGAATAGGCAGTTCAAAAATGCACCATTTGAAGAATTTAGGACTCTCAGAGCGGATCAAGCCACGACTATGATATTGATAGATAAAGCCAGAACCCAAACGATAAGGGGTGGCGGTGAGGCCTAGGATTTTGATGCCAGGATTATATTGCTGCAAATGACTAATGACTTTGCGATAACTGCTGTTTTCGTCATCAGGCACTCGATGGCACTCATCAATCACTAATAAACTAAAGCTTGCAGCAAATTCAGCAAGGTTGCGACTGATGGATTGAATTGACGCGAAAATGACTTGTTCCGAGGTTTGTTTTAAACCAAGCCCCGCAGCATAGACGCCAGCTTTTAAGCCGTAATGCTGATACTTTGCGCAGTTCTGCTCGACCAGCTCTTTGACGTGCGCTAAAACCAGCACACGGCCTTTGGCAATCCGGGCAAGTTCAGCAATGACCAGACTCTTCCCTGCGCCCGTGGGTAATACAGCGACAGCTGGCTCTTGGCTTTTTCGAAAAAAATGCACGACCGCCTGTACGCATTGCTGTTGGTAGTCGCGAAGTTGATAACTCATTTTGGTCTTTAAACATGAAACTGAGCCTTGCTAAGCTCAGTTTCTATGACATGCGTAGCCTATTTCAAACCTTGATGAGTAAAAGCAATCGCTTTGTCGGCAACAAAAGTGGCGCCAATCCCCGCTTCTTTATCGCCCCATTGGCAGGTTCGTGTGCCAATCACTTCGTCACAACTGGCTGGTTTTCCTATAATGTCAGTCACTTGCTGATAGTTCATGCCCATTTTTAACTGGTTATAGTTTTCCATATTGAGTTTGCTACAGGCGACTAATCCAAGAGAGATGAGCACGATTGCAATTTTTTTCATCTGATAAATCCTTTAGTTATTTGTCATTGCCAGCGGGGTTTCAGCCTGCATTGGCGGAGTAAAACGTCGAATTTGGACAACAATGCCAAAAAACGGATGATCTAGATAGTGAATATTTTCCAGCAGCAAGCGTGAATTGTCTTTGCTGTAAAAAGTGTTCAATTGTTGACCATCGGCACTGAGTTGGCGGAAGTTAAACTCGGTGTCAATAAATAGCATGCGCTCATTATATAGCCGAACTTGGCCATCTAACTGCCAAATGAGCTTAGACACCCGCTGAATGTCCGAGTTGATCGCGCCTAACATGGGTAAAGGTTGGTTCTGTTTGATGGCTTGATAGCGCTGTTCAATCTGTTCATCAATATTTTGCTGACTGAACTGAGTGGTTGCCCCTTGTAATTTCTGTTGACGACCTTGGTAGTCAAACATCGGGCTGAAGCGTTGTCCCGCAAAAATACGCTGCCAAGGTGCTTGGTTCCGAGACTTCAGCGCTTCACGCCAAGCCATATGCAGGATCACATCATGTCCGCCACGCTGACGTAATTGGTAGGCCAAATCTTGTAGTTTCAGTGCAGTTTCGGGAGCCAGATACGGACGGTTTTGATGTTCTTCACTGCCTTTGGGCGTCGTTGCCAGTCGCAGTGGCGCTGATGATTGCAGCAAATCGTCGGCATCAAGCGCCATCATATCCAGTGCATAGTGACTGCGGATGTAGGGAAACTGCTGGCATAAATTGTTTTCAAGCAGAAATTGGGTTTCTGCAGTCTCTTGAAAACTCGTCGTCGCGACATCTTCTACTGGTTCCTCAGCTGAAAGCTCCGCAGGAAAATCATAAGGTTGACGATAATCGGCAAAGGGATCTAGGCTGGTAAATTCGGTGAGTTTTTTCGGCTCACAAGGTGTAACTGCTAATAGGGCTGGGCGTAAATCAGCAATCGCTTGCTGCGAGAGTAAATCCATGGCCTGTAAGTTATGGATCTCTTTCACTTCACCACTGAATTTTTCCGCCATCGGGATGGAGCCCGCACGTTTAAATGCCAGCAGTTCAATCTCAAACCACGGATCGGCCGATTGTGCCAGACTGGTTGCACTGAACAGGAGGGTAAAAGCCCCCCATACACTTTTTTGGACAGTTCTCATCATTGACTATTCGCCTGCATATCGCTGAGCATAGATTTCACCAAAGCAAGACGCTCTGCTGCATTGTGGGTCTCAATTGTGAATCTAAGCTTTTGACCCCCTTCTAGTTTAAACTTTTTCGACTGGGTTTGGATCAACTGAATAATATAAGCTGGTTTGACTTTAGTTCGCTCAGCAAATTCCACCAAGCCCCCTTTAGGATTGGCCTCTATCCGCCGGATCCCTAAATGTTGAGCCACTTGTTTTAATGCGGTTACTGTGACTAAGTTTTTTGCCGCGTCCGGCAATAAACCAAAGCGATCGATCAGTTCCACTTGCACCTCGTCTAAATCGAGCGCATCTTTGGCGCTGGCTAAACGTTTGTAAAAGGATAACCGCAGGCCGACATCCGGGATATAGGCCTCAGGGAACAAGGCTGGGATTTTCAAATCCAATTCAGCTTGTTGGCTCAGCATCGAATCCAAACTCGGCTCGCGTCCTTCTTTCAGCGCCTGAACCGCCTCTTCTAACATCTCCATGTACAAGGTGAAGCCGACAGATTCAATTTGACCGCTTTGATCATCCCCTAATAGTTCACCTGCGCCACGGATCTCTAAATCATGACTGGCCAGCGCGAAACCTGCACCTAAATCTTCCAAACTCGCAATCGCTTCAAGCCGTTTGACGGCATCGGCAGTTAAACGTTTCGGAGGTGGCGTTAACAGATAGGCATAAGCCTGATGGTGAGAACGGCCGACACGACCGCGTAACTGATGCAGTTGGGCCAAGCCAAAATTATCGGCGCGTTCAATAATAATGGTATTGGCGGTCGGCACATCAATACCAGTCTCAATAATGGTTGAACACAATAACAGGTTAAAGCGCTGATGGTAGAAGTCCACCATCACTCGTTCGAGTTCCCGCTCGGGCATTTGACCGTGGGCGATGCCGATGATGGCTTCTGGAATGAGTGCTTGTAAATCTTGCGCAGTTTTTTCAATACTGGCGACGTCGTTGTGCAAGAAATACACTTGGCCACCGCGCATAATTTCCCGCAAGACTGCTTCGCGGATGAGGCCATTTTCGCGTTCACGGACGAAGGTTTTGACTGAAAGTCGACGGGCAGGTGCGGTCGCAATAATCGATAAATCGCGCATGCCAGCCAAGGACATATTCAAAGTTCTCGGGATTGGGGTGGCGGTGAGCGTTAAAATATCAATATTGGCACGCAAAGCCTTAATTTTTTCCTTTTGCCGAACGCCAAAGCGATGTTCTTCATCAACAATCAATAAACCCAGCTCTTTAAAGACGATGTCATCTTGCAGCAATTTATGGGTACCAATCAGGATATCGACTTTGCCAGCGGCAACATCGGCCAAAATTGCTTTTTGCTCTTTGGCGCTAACAAATCGCGATAACACTTCAACCCGGACCGGCCAGTTGGCAAAACGGTCGCGGAAATTTTCAAAATGTTGTTGTGCCAACAAGGTGGTGGGGACCAAAATTGCCACTTGATGGCCATCATCGACCGCCACAAAGGCGGCCCGCATCGCGACCTCTGTTTTACCAAAACCCACATCGCCGCATACCAAGCGATCCATCGCTTGGGGGGCACACATGTCACGCAGCACTGCATCAATCGCATCTTGCTGATCTGCAGTTTCTTCAAAGGGGAAACCATCCGCAAAGCGTTGATAATTGGCTAAATCTAGCTGAAAGCCATAGCCTTTTTGCGAAGCTCGCATCGCATATACATCAAGTAATTCCGCGGCCACATCGCGCACTTTCTCGGCCGCTTTTCGTCGAGCTTTCTCCCAAGTGTCGTTGCCGAGTTTGTGTAATGGTGCGTGCTCAGGTTCCGAGCCTGAGTAGCGAGATAACAAATGCAGCGCAGACACGGGCACATATAATTTGCTGCCACCTAAGTATTCAATAGTGACAAACTCTGCACTGATCCCTGCGGCTTCGAGGACTTGCAAACCTTGGTATCGACCAACGCCATGCTGTAAATGCACAATGGGTTGGCCTAAGGTCAATTCAGCTAAATTGCGAATGACGGTTTCGCTGGAGATTTGTTGGCTATGTTTACGACGGCGTCTTTGGCTGATTTTGACACCAAACAATTCATTCTCGCTGATAATTGCCAGCGGATTTTTGCCAGAAAATAAAACACCTTGTTCCAGCGCGCCAATACAAATGGCCACATCTTCTTGGCCAGTAATAAAGTCTGCGTAGCTGGCACTTTGCGGCAGTCTGATGCCTGCTTTTTGTAATAAATTTAATAAGCTTTCGCGGCGGCCCTCTGATTCCACCATAAACAGCGCTCG
>JACCDH010012092.1_pt1 | contig 29708 bp, 32 predicted proteins | sample 7442481 | NCBI WGS metagenome assembly JACCDH01 (sample SAMN15323433, study PRJNA562643) | freshwater metagenome | isolation source: river surface water | place: USA:Blue River Watershed | collected 2017-08-15
GATGATGCGCACGAACGAGGTCATCATCAGCAGGATCGATGGCAACAGAGACAGCACCGTCATCAGGGCCAGCGCCTGCAAGGTCAGGCTGTACTGGGTCCCACGTCCGGTGTTGCTCACGGTCACACCGGGCAGTCCCTGCGCCTCGGCGGCCCACGGCATGGCCATCAGGCAAAGGGCCAGCAACATCCAAGCCATGCGCTTGGCCAGGCGGGAGAGGTCATTTACCCGGTCAGGCCGCATCGCGGGCCGGTCGTCAAAAAAGCCGGTCAACATCACCGCTTTCTCCAGCGTTGGATCAATTCAAGCGGACTGGCCGCCACCATCGGTGCAGCAGCGGCTGCTTCGTCCACGGGCGAAATTGCAGACGCCGGTTGTACCAAAAGGGTATGAACTTCGTTCGCACCCACCCCCAGCAGCAACTCCTGCTGATCGAGCTTCACCAGCACCAGGCGCTGACGGGTGCCCAAAGAAAGGCTCTCGAGCACATGCAGGCGCTGGCCTCGCGCTTTGAACATGCTGCCATGTTGAAGACGCTTGAGAACGAACAGCAAAGACAACAACAGGACAATGACCAGCGTGAAGCTCGCCAGGTACTGAACGATCTCCCAGAACCCGGGGGAAGCAGCCGCAGTCATCGTCAGGCCTTAGAGGTTTTCCATCCGCTCCGAGGCGGGGACCACGCGGGTCAGGCGAATGCCGTAGCGGTCATTGACCAGCACCACCTCGCCTTGGGCCACCACCGTGTTGTTGACCAACAGGTCCAGCGGCTCACCAGCGATGCGGTCAAGTTCCACCACGCTGCCCTGCGTCAGGCGCAGAAGATCGCGAATCTTGATGGTGGCTCGGCCCACTTCGATGGACAGGGTGACTGGGATGTTCTGCAGAACATCCTGATGGATCTGCCCGGCATCTCCGCGCTCGACAGCGTCATTTTCAATTAGGGGGGCGTTCATGAGACTTCCTTCAATGGCTGGGGGGCACAGGTTGGACGGCGTGGACCACCTTGACGGCCAATTGGCCAGATTGTGAGCCAACCTCCACCTCGAAAGCGGGGGTGTCCTCAATCACGATACGAGCAAGGTCGAATTTCTTGAAATACAGAATTTCGCCTTCCTTGAATGTCTGCAACTGCTGCAACGACAGATTGGCCTTGCCGAGCACGACCCGCAAGTCCAGGCTCGCATCGTCAACCGCTGCGGCCAAGAGGCTGCGCCAGGCCTTGTCTGACTCTTCGTTGCCGTCACCGGTCTGGACCCGGCTGCGCAGCAGATCCCGCACCGGCTTGAGCGCGACATAAGGCACCACCATGTCGATGAAGCCTTGGTTGGCATTGGCGGAGACGTCGGCCTCGAAACGGCTGACCACCACCTGGTCGTTTTCATCGGCAATCTGGGCAAATTGCGGGTTGATCTCGGAGCTGACATGCTCGAGTTCAATGGCCGTGATCGGGGCCCAGGCCTCGCGCATGCTGCGGAAAAACACCTGCAGGATCAGTTTGATGATGCGGGTCTCGGTCGGCGTGAACAGCCGCCCGGAGGGCAATGGCCCCACGCCCCGACCGAATCCACCGAAAAAGCTGTCCAGCGAGCTGAAAACCACCGTGGGCTCAATCACCACCATCGCGTAGCCACGCAAGGGGTTCATGCGCAGGATGTTCACCGAAAGAGGTGAACGCAAGCCCTGCAAATAGTCGCCAAAACGCATGATCTCGACACGGGTCGGGTTGATGCGCGGGCTGGTCCGAAGAACCTCGAGCATGCCCAAGCGAAACAGCCGGATAAAGCGCTCGTTGATCATGTCCAGCGACGTGAGGTTGACCCCCAGGCTGGTGTCTTCTGAGGCCAGGTCGTGCTTCCTGATGTCGACTTCCAGGTTGTAACCTGTGTCCACCTCGATCCTGCCCGAGCTGACCCCTTCCGCCAAGGCGGAGAGTTCTTCGGGTGTCAGCAAAGGCGTATCAGCCATGGTGGTCCGAGTCCGCGATCATTGAATGACGAAGTTGGTGAAATACACCGACTCGATGCCACCGAAGTCCTGGTACTTTTCCAGAACGGTGTTCATCTCGGTGCGGATCTTTTCAGCCATCTCCGTGCGGAAATTGGGACGGGCCAGATCGGCCTCGGTCGCCTGGCGCATCACGTCCAGCGTCACCGAGCGCAGAGCAAACTCGTGCTTTTTCACGTTGTCGAAAACCCGCTTGTCGTAGTGCGTCATCAGGGCGATCTGCACCTGCATCACTTTGCGTGAGTTGGTCAGGTTAACGATAAAGTCACGCTCCAACTCGAGGTAAGTCTGCTCGAAACGCGTCAGTTCAGGCGATGGTCGCGAGACCTTGTTCAAGGGCGGAGGTCCGGGTGGCGCCGAGGCGTTGGCGGAAGCCGTTGCTGCAGCTTGCTGCTCAACGGTTTTCAAGGCCTGTTCGGCAGATGTAGCGGGCTTGTCATTTCCGCCACCGATGTACCCCAAGAAATAAAGGGCAGCCACCGCACCGCCGGCCAGGACCAGCAAGACGACCACCAACAAGATGATTTTCTTGAGGGAGAACTTCTTTTTGCCTTCTGCTTCGTTGTCTTCATCAGCCATGCTGGCACCTCTTCCATTCTTCAAAATTGTCTGTCGGCCATCCGACACCTGCACGAGCTGGAATCCACTGTTTCAATGGATTCCAACTATACCAACACATCCCAGCCCTGCTCTCCACCAAAAGATTCACGGTGGCGGATCGCCGCCGGGCCCTCCTGCGCCCCCGGCGTCTGGGCGCGGGAACCGTTGGAGGGCTGAGGGACGGCTGCAGTCATGGACTGCTGACCCTGGCGGGAGGAATGTCCGGCGCCCACGTCCAGAGAAGCAACGTTCATGCCAGCTGCATTCAAGGTATCCCGCAAGCGTTGCAGGCCATCGCTCAGCAAATCCCTTGTCGCTGCCTGACTGGCCACAAAGCTGCCATCCAGTCCACCGGCTTGCATGTGCAGGTTCACCTGGACTTCGCCCATATTTTTGGGATTGAGGACAAAACGGAATTGCCAATTGCCCTGTTCCAGCTTGGACATGAGCCTTTGAGCAATGGCTTCGCCCATTTTCTGAGCGAGCTGGTCTGCCCTCTCCTGACTGGAGACGGTGGGCGGGGTTGCTTCGGTGGGCGCGCGGGCAGTCAAAGCCGAGGCGTCTTGCACGGCCAAAGAGCGTCCGGCTGTGTTCAGGCCTTCGTTCCCATTTGTGAGTTCAGTTTGCATGTGCTGCGACAACAGGCCCGCACTGAAGCTGGCCCCGTCTTCAACCATGGCTGACTCGGCGGCAGCCATGGCCGCCGGATCCAGTCGGGCCAGATCGCCGGCCATGATCGTTGTGGCGCCTGCTGCACGACTCACCACGGCAAGGCCGGAAGAAGTGGACGCGGCGTCGGTCAAAGTCGATGCCGTGTCTTTGGGCAACAACCAAGAGCGCAGCATGCCTGCCTGTCCGCCGTCCAGGCCTTTGAGCGCCCCCCCCGGAGGCAAGCCGTGGGGATCGACTGGCGCTTCGGCGCCCATCAGGTCCAGCGAAATGACCTCGACTGGCTGCGCCCAGGCGGTCTTGCCCGCTGTATTCGGCTCGGAGGCAGCCCCTGCGGGCCGCGCGCCTTGGGCCGCACGCAGCAACCCAGGTGGGAGCAAGCCCGGCAAGGGCATGTTGGCCGGCGCGGTCTCTGCGCTGGAATCAGAAGTCAAGACTCCCCCGAGGGGCGGCAGGCCGAAAAGTGCCACACCCGCCAGCGCCACCGCCGCCGGCGTGCCAGACGTCAGGGCTTGCGCCCCACCCGGCAGGGGCTGAGCAGCCGGAGCCGTGGCGACCCCCATGGGGGCAGCCTGAGCATCGCCCAGAAGGTGCTGAATGACCTGTTCATCCAGACCCTGGGAGCGGGCAAACGCCTGCAGGCTGGCCAGATCGGGAGCTGGCGCAGCAGGCATGATCAGCTGCATGGCTGGGCTGAGTTCCACCCGCTGCAGCATCACAGGGCTGACCAAGGGGTCCGGTTCGTTCAGGCGGCCAGCCGCCATCGGCGCCGCTGTCGGCAAGCGGGGGGCCGTCGGTTGCAGGCCCGCAAACACCTCGGCAAACCCGTTCGGGCCGCCTGCTTCGTCGGGCTTTCGGCTGGCCCCGCTGAAGGAGGTGTCGGCTTCCAGGCCGAAATGGATTGAACTTGAGTCAATGGTGGTCATGGCATCCAGGCTCTCAAAAGCGCATGCCTTGAGCGGCAGCGCAGTAAAACTGTCAATGAACTAACAAGAACCATGCCAGACAAACTTTGCCGCTTTTCGGGGTGACGGCTTGTTGACACTTGGGCTGGCACAAGCATTGCTTACAGGAGACGAACACCCGTTTTTGGGCTTGCCCGATCGACCAAATGACACCTGCTTCGACTGCCACCATGAACCTGCTGCGGCAAAGTTTTGCCCGCTATGACCTGCGGGGTCTGGGCATTCCTGTGCTGGTCTTGCTCATCATGGCCATGCTGGTGCTGCCTTTGCCGCCCCTGATGCTGGATGTGCTGTTCACCTTCAACATTGTGGTCGGTCTGGTGGTCATCATGGTGGCGATCAACACCCGCAAGCCACTGGAGTTCTCGGCTTTTCCAACCGTCTTGCTGTTTGCCACCATGCTGCGGCTGGCGCTCAACGTCGCCTCGACCCGGGTCATTCTGGTCAATGGCCACGAAGGCGAGGAGGCCGCAGGCAAAGTGATCGCCGCATTCGGCGAGTTCGTGATCGGGGGCAACTACTTTGTTGGTCTGATCATCTTCGTGATCCTGATGATCATCAACTTCATCGTGGTCACCAAAGGTGCTGGTCGCGTCTCTGAAGTCAATGCACGCTTCACGCTGGATGCCATGCCAGGCAAGCAGATGGCCATCGATGCCGACCTGAACGCCGGAGTCATTGATCAGGACACGGCCAAGCGCCGACGTGAAGAACTCAGCCAGGAATCCGATTTCTTTGGCTCCATGGACGGTGCTTCCAAATTCGTCAGTGGCGATGCCATCGCTGGCCTGCTGATCCTGATCATCAACATCGTCGGCGGTCTGGCGGTTGGTATCCTCCAGCGCGACATGCCGCTGGGCGACGTTGCCCGCATCTACATCCTGCTGACCATTGGTGACGGTCTGGTGGCTCAGATACCCTCGTTGTTCATGTCGCTGGCGACCGCCATCATCGTGACCCGGGTGACCACCGCTGAATCCATGACCGAGCAAGCCAGCGCCCAGCTGGCCAACCCGGCAGCCCTGTTCATTTCGGGTGGCATTCTGGCCGTGATCGGCATCGTGCCCGGCATGCCGCACTTCATCTTCCTGACCCTGGCCGCGATCATCGCCGGTATCGGGCTGATGGTGCTGCACCGCAGCGGCCAGCCCGAGGCGGCCGAAACGGCAGCCAAAGCCGCCGCCAACGATGCCCCCAAGGAACTCGACTGGGACGACGTCGAACAGGTGGATCCGATCGGTCTGGAAATCGGCTACGGCCTGATTCCTCTAGTCAACCCCGAAACCGGGGGCCAGTTGATGGCCCGGGTCAAGGGCGTACGCAAAAAACTCACTGCCGAGCTGGGCTTCCTGGTTCAGCCGGTGCGCATCCGTGATGCCTTGAACATCGACCCGGACAGCTACCACATCGTCTTGCACGGTGTGATCCGCGGACGCGGCGAAGTCAAGGTCGGACGCGAACTGGCGATCAACCCCGGCAAGGTCTACGGCACACTCGAAGGCCTGCCCACCCGCGAGCCAGCATTTGGTCTGGACGCCGTCTGGATCGACCCGGCCCAGCGCGACTACGCACGCACCCTGGGCTACACCGTGGTCGACCCCAGCACAGCGATTGCCACCCATATGAATAAGGTGTTGCGGGACAACGGTGCCGAACTGCTCAGCCACGACGAGACCCAGAAACTGCTCGACAAACTGGCCACCCGCTCGCCCAAGTTGGTGGAAGAGCTGGTGCCCGGCAAACTGAGCCTGGGGGTCGTCACCCGTACCCTGCAGAACCTGCTGAGCGAAGGCGTGCCGATCCGCGATATGCGCACCATTGCCGAGGCCCTGATGGAGGCCAGCGCGCGCACCCAAGAGCCGGAAATGCTGACCAACCTCGTACGCCCAAAACTGGGCCGCATGATTGTCCAGTCCCTGCTCGAAAACCGCAGCAGCCTAGCCGTCATGACCCTGGACCCCAGCCTGGAGCAGCTGCTGCACAACCTGCTGCAGCAAAACGCCAACAACGCCAACGTGGTGCTCGAGCCGGGTCTGGCTGAAAGCCTGTTCTCGGCCCTGCGCAACAGCGTGCGTGCAGTCGAAGAGCAGGGCTACCCTGCAGTGCTGGTGGTCTCACCGCAAATCCGCCTGTGGCTGGCCCGTGCCGTGCGCCACCGTGCCCATGACCTGACCGTGCTGTCTTACAGCGAAATTCCTGATGAACAGGAAGTCAAAGTCATCCAGACCATCCAGGTCGAAAACCGTAACAAAGCCTGACGCCTCATCCCAGCCCATTTTCAGTGGAAGCCTGTCCCATGGAACTCAAAAGAATCCTCGCCAAAGATGCCCGCAGCGCCAACGAAAAGGCAGCCGCCCTGTATGGTGGCGACGTCATGGTCATCTCCTGCAACAGGGTGGGTACCCAGACCGAACTCATCGTCGCGGTAGAAAACGGGCACCAGGCCCCTGCCCCGGTCATGGAAATGGCCGCATCCAACACCCCCAGCCCGCGCATCACTGCAGAGGCTTCACACCCCTTTGCCGACGTCTTCGAGCTTGCGCAGCGATCACCGACGACAGCCAGTGCCGATGAAGCACCGCAAGCAACACCGGCAACTCAATTGTCCGACCATGCCAGCGCACACACCCTGTCCAGTAAAGCGGAAGAAGCCATGGAGCGCATGCGCGGTCAGGCGCTGGTGAGCCTGGTGCGAGATGAAATTGCTTCGCTGCGCCGTGAATTCCAGTTGTCCCGACTCGGCAGCGATCTGCCTGGCACAACAGGCACCGCCTCCCCAGCCCGCCTGATGCATGAAGCCCTGGTCGAATGCCTGGCACCCGCCACGCTGCGCGGCCACCTGATCGAGGGCCTGCTGGACTGCAGCGACACTGGTCAGGCGCTCGAAGCTGTGCACGACCGCCTGATCGCCAGCCTTCAAATTCCGGCCGCCCCCTCCTTGAACTCCGGCATCCACGCTTTGTGCGGCCCCAGCGGCGTGGGCAAGACCCTGATGGCCAACCGTATTCTGGTGGCTGCCGCAAATAAGCTGCCCATCAGGCACATGGCTCTGATCAGTTATGCCGACCACAAGCCCGGAGCCTGGAGCCAGATGCAGATCCTGGCCGCCCAGACCGGTGTGGAGGTTTACCGCGCGCGCGACCTGCAAGCCTTGGCACTTTTGTTAGAAGAGCTGGGTCAGCGCCAACTGATCGTGATCGACACCGCGGGCAGCGACCCCCTGCGCCAGGCCATGGAACTGACCAATTTGGACCCAAGCATTTCGCTGCACACCGTGATGCCGACAAGCGCCAGCTCTGACCAGCTGCGACGCCTGCATTTAGACAACGAGATTGCATGGCAGAGCCTGATGCTTAGCAAGGCCGATGACCAGCCCAACCCCTGGCCACTGCTCGGCTTTTTGGCCGCGCACCCACTGGCCATTTCTGCCATCGCCAGCAGCGAACGGCCACAGGACAGCCTGGCCTCGCACAGCCTGAACGAACTGGTAAGATGGGCTGTGGACAAGCTGCAAAACACCCTGGAGCAGACTGCAGACTCAGGTCTGCAGTTGCCTGCCATGCTGCCTCGCGCCGTGATCACCACCAAAGCCCGCGCGACCAAGCAGCCGGCACGCAGGGCCGTGAAACCCCGCACACCGTCCGCCCAAACCGCTGCCTCCATCACGTGTCTGCAATGATCCACACACCCAGCCCACAAATCATCGGCATCGCCAGTGGCAAGGGCGGCGTGGGCAAAACCACGGTCACCGTCAACCTGGCTACAGCCTTGCAGGCCGCGGGCCAGCGGGTCATGCTGCTGGATGCAGATTTGGGGCTGGCCAACGCCCAATTGGCCTTTGGCTGCAAAACAGAATTCCATCTCGGCCATGTGCTGCGGGGTGAGCGCCGCCTTGAAGAGATCATCGTCACCACCCCTCAAGGCGTGCGCTTAGTCCCGGGGGCCTCGGGGGTGCGAGAGCTGGCGGCGCTTGATTCTGCCCAAGTGGCGGCCATCATTCATGCTTTCTCGACGCTCACCGAACCCCTGGATTACCTGTTGGTCGACGTGGCCGCTGGTCTCTCACCCAGTGTTCTCAGCTTTCTGGCGGCCTGTCAGCGTCGCTTCGTGATCGTGTGCGATCAGCCGGCTTCGATTGCCGATGCCTACGGCCTCATCAAGGTCATGAGCAAGGAAGAGCAACTCGACGAGATTTACCTGATTCCGAACATGGTCCCCAGCCATGCCGCAGGCCAGCAATTGTTTGGCCGCATCGCCCAAGTGTGTGACCGCTTTTTGCAGCAGCACGTACACCCATTGCCCTCCATCGAGGCCGATGAGTTGGTGCCCGCCTCGCAGAAGCTTTACCAGTCCGTCGTCCAACATGCGCCGGGCAGTGCCGCTGCGCGCGATTTTCGGCGCCTGGCTCAGGCCGTCACCGCCCTGCCCCCCATCCACAACGCCTCAGGTCGCATTCAGTTTTTCATGGAACGAATGCTTCATCCGACCTGAACATCCTGGTGGCGCGCATGAACACTTCCGGCATCGACCTCTACAAGCAAAACGACCTCTCTCAGGAGGACTTGATCGTGAGCCATATGGCCATGGTCAAGCGGGTGGCGTTCCACCTCAAGGCACGCATCCCCCCCTATATGGAACTCGATGAGCTGATTCAGGTCGGCATGATCGGACTGATCGAAGCGGCGCGGGCCTTCGACACCTCCAAGGGCGTGGGCTTTGAAAACTTTGCCCTCAGCCGTATCCGCGGCGCCATGCTCGATGAGGTCCGCCGCCTGTCCGACCTGCCGCGCTCAGCCGTGTCGTTCAAGCGTTCGGAGAACGGCGCCACCCAGACGCTGGCCGCAGAGCTCGGCAGAAAACCCAGCCCGAGTGAGCTGGCCGATTTCATGGGCAAAACGCTCGAGACTTACCACAAGGAAAAGGACTCTGCACACCGTTTTGAGACCTATTCCATGGAAGACATTGGCGAAGAGGTCCTGAACATCCGGGGCGATCGCGACCAGCAGCCCGAGGTGTTTGTGGAGCAAGCCCAGTTCATGGGCGCCCTCACCGACGCCATCGAAGCCCTGAGCGAGCGCCCCAAACTGGTCATGTCGCTTTATTACGTGGAAGAGCTCAACCTCAAGGAAATTGGCGAGGTGCTCGGGGTCAGCGAATCCAGGGTGTCCCAAATCCTTTCCGAAACCGTGAAAAAATTGCGCCAGCAACTGCAGATCGCCTGATTTTTAAGTACGATCAAACGCTTCCGATACTCACGACCAGCCCAGCCTCATGTTCTCCAAATTGTTCCAGGACGACAGTGAGCCCGCCCAGAAGGAGCGGGCCAAGCTGGCCTTCGAAAAAGTCAGCTCACTGAAGAAAGAAGGCGGCCGCGAAGCCCGCAGTGCGCGCATCCGTCTGGTGCTGCTGTGCCGCGCCCATCTGGACAAAACTTTTGTGGATGGTGCCGAAAAGACCGTCGCTTACGACGTGGTGGCCATGAAAGCCATCGTGGCGGGCGAAGACAAACCACCGCCACCCATGGCCAGCGAATACCAGCAAGTCGCTGCCATCTCGGGTGACAAGGTCTGGGTCTATCTGCCCCAGGAGTACGCCGATTTGGCCTTTTCGCTGGGGGCCAGTTACCAGCGCACAGAAATCTCTGCAGAGCAGGCCATCGATGGCATGCAGACCTTGGCCGACCAGATCTTCAGCATGGAACTCGGCGTCCATGACCCCTTTCTGGTGCTGCAGTTCCTGCGCGACGAAACCGGGCACCAGGGTTCGCCAGCCACCATGGACGCTGCCAGCACCGAAGGGACACAGGACGCAGCAGCAGCCAGCACATCTTCGCCCCCCTGACCGGCCATGGACATCTATCTGCTCGGTCTGGTGGCCATTGCCTTGCTGGTGATCATTCTGCTGATCGTCTACCTGACCAGCAAAGTCAATGGGCTCGAGAAGGAAACCCTCTCCATGGCCAGTCGGCTTCAGGATGCAGCCCAGCAAACTGCGACTGCGCAAGGGCCCTTCTCTGGAATGAGTGGCCAGACATTGTGGGACGCCCTTTGCGGGAACCCGCCCGGCAACATCGACGATGCCCGTCTTGAAGAGGTGCGCCAACGTTACGAGCCGGTTTTGCTCAAGCACATTCAGTCCCTGTTTGAGGAAGGCCGTGTAGACGGTCAGATGGGCGCCTCGGGCTCTCCCAAGAACAAACAGAAAATCAATGTGCTGCGCGGTTCGGTCGAATCCTGGCTGCCGCAAGAGGCCTGCAACGCCATCTACCAGTGCGGCATGGATTCGGTGGTCAAGCCCGCGGCTGAGGCCGAAATTGTGCGGATCACCCTCGACGATGTCTGCGCCAGCCTGTTTGCCAAGACGGGCATTGAGTTGAGGCAGTCCATCTCTGACCAGTTGATGCCGCTGCCCGATGAGGCGGCCCCAGCCTGAGCATCGCGCCTCAACCCTTCTTTTCGTCTCCGGGGCGCATGCCCTTGAGCCAATACGCCCAAGACAAAACCACGGCCACCGCCGTGTAGAGCTGCGGCGGGATTTCCTCCCCCAGCTCCAAACGCGACAGCAGCGCGAGCAATTGAGGATCCTCGGCCACGTAGACACCACGTCGCCGGGCCTCGGCAATGATGTCTTCGGCCACATCGGCATCGCCCTTGGCGGTCAGCACCGGTGCCGAATTCAGCCCATATTCGAGCGCCACAGCCTGTTTGCGGGTCATGGTGGGTCAGGCCTCGCAGTCAATCAAGCGGCCAGGGCCAGCCGATCGTGAAGGCGGCGCCGAGTCGGGGCGCTGCCCATGGATCACCCGAAAGTCATTCAGGGTGAGCTGCGCCTCGCGCAGGGATTCGCGCAGCAAATGTCCACGCTGCACTGCCAGGCTGCAAATGTCCTCGCGGTCGGCCCACATCGTCAGACCCACCCGCTCGGTGCCGATCACGCGGGTGCGCAGCCAGATCTGCCCCCAAGCCTCGCTGCGCGTGTACAGGTCCACATCCCAGGCACTTTCCTCGCGCGACTTGCCGGGACGGTCACGGTGCAACGTCAGTTGCACCGGCGGGCCGTTGCCAAAGGCCAGCGCCAGATGCAGTGGCATTGGCCGGGTCGGATCGCCCTGTAAAGCCTGCAGCTGGAAGGCCTCGATCTCGTCAACCACCTCGGTCAGCTTGGCCGCCGGTTCGGGGTGCTCCGACTGGAGGCGCTCGATGATCTGGCGCAGCACCGACTTGAGATCGGACGGTGAGCCTGCTTTGCGCAGCAGCTGGGACTCGGTCAGGAAACCGCTGGCCCACATGGCCTGCCGCAAACCAGGCCCATCCAAACCATCCATGGCCGGGCGACTCCGCAAGAAGATTTGCAGCAGCGCGCCCACCTGGGGGTTGCTGGCCAGGGCTGGCGCCAACCACTGCTGCAGCACTCCCGGGCGCAAAGCTTGCAACAAGGTGTCAAAGCCGCCGGGCATGTGCAGCAGACGATCCAGACGCATGGGGGCCAAGGTCGGCGCGGGGGGCGCCGCCGCTTCAGCCAGATGCAGCACCGCGCCGCCGCCCGTCAGCAGGTGCACCCGCATCAGGGGCGACTCCCCGACCACCAGCTTCATGCCGGGTGGCGGGTCAAAAGTACGGCCCTGCAGCACCAGCTTGAGGGCATCGCTTTGGACCGTGACAAGTGGGCGCACGATCTGATCTTCGCGCAGGCCCAAAGTCAGCACATCGGGCGCAGGAATGACCGGCAAACGCGTCTCGACGATCGCCGACAGCTGGCGCGAGACCAGGTGGGTGGTTTCGCTGCCCGAGATCATGAGCGCAGCGCGTGCGGGGCGCTCAGGGGAAGCGGACCCAAGCGCGGCTGGGGCTGGGTGTGTGGACTGGCTGACGGGCAGTGGCCGACGCGTCCTGATCGGTAGCGGCCTGCTGGGGTGCACCGCTTGTTTGGGCCACAGGCGCTTCCTGGCGGGCCCCGGGCAGCAAACCCATCATGATGGCGTCGGTCGGTATCCACAGGGTGGAACCTACCTCCAGCCGACGCACCTGCCCATTCTGGAAGACCGCAGGGTTCAGGCGCATCAGGGCCTGGCGCTGGAACTTGATATTGAAGATCGAATCGGCCAGATGGCGGCGCAGCAAGCCTTCCACCGTATCGCCTCGCTTCACCACCACTTTGAGCGCAGATGTCGGCATCACCACATCGGACCGCTGAAGAGCGGGTGCAGCCTCGGCCACCAGTGCTCCTGGGCGCAATAGATTTTGTGCGGCATCGCCCAACAAAATCTTGAGGGCGGTTTCGGGGCTCATGCGTGTTTCTTCGGCAGGCACAGCCTGGCCTGCCGGCTGGGCAGCCAGTGAGGCCGCACCCAAGGTGGCCACAGCGGTCGCCGCGCGAACAGTGACCAAGAAAAATCGGCTGGAAAAAATCAGCATCAGCATCACAACATCCTGTTTCTGTGGCTCACATGGGCATGGCGACCCAGTCGCCGTTCAAGGGCAAAGGTGGACCCGCCAGCTGGCGCAGCTCGGTGTGGCGTGGGCCCGCACGGGTGACCTCAGCCAGCGCCACACGGCGCATGGACTCGGGCTCGTACAGTCGGCTGGGCAACCTTTGGCGGTCAAAAACCAACACCCGATCGCCAGCGCGCAAACGCGAGCCCTCGCCCGCTGCAATCGACCAGACCGCACCGGTTTCAAGAGGCAAGGGGCGCAGCGGGTACTGAACCGCCACGCACTCGGTCTCGCGGTCGAGCAGCGCCAGCGCCTGTGGCAGGCGTTCGCGCAAATCCTTCAGTGCCACAGAAGCCGCATGGCTGGCTTCGGGGTGCCCGTCTTCCACCAGGGTCTGCCACTGCCAAACCGGCTCGCGGCCCTGTTGCTGCAACACCATCTGCAGCAGCCAGCCCGGCGGACGGGCGGCTGGCAGCCAGGCGCGAACCCACTCGGGCGCAGCCGAAGCCGTGGCCGCTTCAGCCTGCACTGGTGCCGGCAAGAGGCGGATGCGCAAGCGCCAATCGGCCTCTTGCAAGGGGCGACCCAGATAGGTCTGCCAATATGTCCCCTGCATCTGAGACGGCGCGTCGGCCGATGACGGCACTGCATACCAACGGGCCGATCGGGCGCCCAGGCCTACAGCCAAGTGATCGATCTGGCGCGACAACCAAAGTCCCACAGCGTGGCCCAGCGTGCCAGTGCCCGAATGGACCACAGGCTCGATGATCAGTGGCATGCGCCAGCGCACTGCATCGCTGGCAGGACAAGCTGCACCGCTGGTGGGCTTGCGCAGGTGCGCCGGTAACACCACCTGATTGGCCAGGCGCTGGACCTTTTGATCTGGGGTCTCGGTTTCGCCGCGCAGGTAGGACAACACACGCACCCCCTGGATGCGGGCGTCGGTGTTGTAGAGGGTGCTTTCGTGCAGGCTGCCCTTGGCGTCCACCCAAGCGGTGGACAACACGCGGGTGGGCGCTTTGTCGACCGCTGCCACCAAGGCCGACTTGATCGCCTTGAGCTGCAACTCGAGGTCTTCTGCACCACGGTTGGTGGGCGCAACGGTTTGGGCCGCCAAGGGACCCGCGACCAGCATCAAGGCCAAGCCCCAAGACCGACCGGACAAACGCGGGAACAGGCAGCGCATGGCGTGGGGCCTGGTGTATTTAAGGGGTACGCCGGCCACCCAGCTGGCTCAGGTAGAGCGCGCGCAGGGAATGGACCACGCCCCGATCGAGCGAGAGGGTGGTCTCGTAAGTGTCCTCGCCCACAGGGGTGATGCTGACCACCACGGCCCCGTAGATCACGCCCTCCACCCGGGCGCGGAAGTTGTCACTCATCACCACCATGTCGGCGACCGTGGTGCTGGCATCCAGATACTGCCCGTAAACCTGCTCGGCCAAAGACCGGTAGGCGTCGAGCTTGGAAGCTCGGATAGCCATCAGGCGCTGCTGGGCTGGCAACTTGTGGTTCTGGATGGCGATCACCGCATAACCCGTGCCAATCAGGGTGTCGCGTTTTTCGACCATGGGCGCCAACATCCCGGCCGGGGGGGCCTCGGCGGCCAATGGGGCCGCGGGCGCAGCCTGGGCACGCTGGGGTACGGTTTCGCAGCCCGCCAGAAACAAAGAGGCCACCAACAGGACGGCTGCAGGTTGGAATCTCACCATGATCGCTACTCCATTCGATGTGCGTTGTCGGCACAGCCCCCGCAGACACGGGAACAGCCACAACGGTCTCCTCATGAGTCGGCACCAAACGCCAAGTCTTTAGCGGCGGCCGCGCCGCCCTCTCAGATGCAACTGACCAACAGCGAAACCAAGAGCAGGCCCACGGCGATGGCCGCCACCGTGGGCGGGTCGGGCGGATGGCGCAAGCGCTCCCGCAACCGGGCCGGCAAACGACCCCCCAACCGGGCCATTATCGACAACCGCTGAGGGGGTGCCTTGTCCAAGTTGGACGGTGCCGGGGACAGCGCCATGGACTGCGGTTCAGAATCTTTCAGCAGCTCATCCTCGTCCAATTCCCGAAGGGCAGGCCCGCGCAAGCGCCAAGGCACGAAAGACCGGCCCACCGGGTCGTCGAACAAGGTCTGGGACAAGATCGGCGTCATCAGCGCGATCAGACGCAAGTGGACCGCCGGCAGATCCCGGACCATCCGGGCCAACATTTGGGCCTGGCGAACCTGGGCTTCGGACTGAACCTGTAAAACCCAGACCTGCAGGGGCTCGCGGGCACTGCCCACCTGACGCGCCTGGTCGAGCGACAGCGAGGCCAGGCGCTGGTTGACGCGCTCAAGCAGCGCACCGTCCTGTGCATCGAAAAGCACCAGCACCTCCAGACCGGCGTCCTGGCGCAGACTCTGCACCAACCGCCGCCCCTGCTCGTCCACAGAGGCCGAGTCATGCCCGATCAATGCCACATGCACCACTTCGCGCTGCAGGCGCTCCACCAGGGCACTGAGCTGCACGGGGCCCGCGTCTGTTGACCAAGTGTTCATCTGAAGATCGTGTTCTGTGGGGATCGCATGATCGGGAGATTGTGCCTTCAACCCGGGGGCAGGAAGTGAAACCTGGGGCAATACCAATGATGGCCAGATTATCTTCGCCCCACAGACGGCCGGACCTCGGTCCATGAGCGGACTCGACTGACACATACCCAAAGAAAAACCCCACGGCCTCTTGCGAAACTGTGGGGTCTATCCAGTGGTCTGTGGCAGAAAACTGATGGGCTATCAGAAGAGACTATCGGTTTGGGGGAATGCCAGTATTAAAATGGGACGAACTGGCGAAGGCTTGTGTATGCCTGAGAAGTTCATTGGCTGTCAGCAGGGCTTCAATGGACCCCAAGTGACAACTATGCTGGACACAATGGTGAGCACCACATCATTGAATGTCAGCGGGCTCCATTATGTGATTTTGGACGAGGTGGATAACCTAACAAAACTGGCACAACAGAGCCTGAAAAGCGTTATGAACACCAAGCGTGCCATCTTAATTCTCACAACCAACAACATCTCATCACTGGACAAAGGACTCAAAGACAGGTGCGTTTTGGTTGAGATGAACGCTGGCAAAGACAGCCAATATCTGCCTATTGCCCGCAAGGTGGCTGCTGATATGAATGTCGTTTTGAACGACGCTGAACTAACTGCGGAGATTGCCGCTGCCAATGGTTCAATGCGTGAAGTGATGAGTCGCGTCAAACGCCTTGCCCGCCGCAAGCAGAGTGCCAGCACAGCCTAAACGATGCAGATATTTTGAAGATCACAATAGAAAAAGCCCGCTGTTATGCGGGCTTTTGTATTTGAAGTTTTTAAAAAATAATTAAATCTCAAAAAATTCAACTTAGATGAATACACCCATAATGCACTTCAGTCATTTAATTTGATCTTTTCTGCAATTTCTTTTATGGCACGAATATCTTTGTGGATTTCAATAAAGATTGCAGCAATCCCAAAAAATGCAACAACCAGAATTGTCCCCCCCAACGCAATAACCAATCCCGCGAAGAAATTCATCTTCACCATGGCTATTAACCCTGCTAAAATCACAAGTCCAATTATAATTCCTGATAAAACCTCAGTAATGAAAACAAATAATTTAACGATAAAGGAGTTCATTATTAATCCACTGAATAATTAAATTTTGATAATTTATTGCATAAAATCGTAACTGATGACTTCATTTTTTTGCGTGTCATAGTCACAGAAAATTTTAATTCTAACGAAGGCTCCAAATCCATTTTGGAGAGAGGCCTTATCGCTAACGTAGGTAATAACACCTGGCGAATTAACTTTTGTCAAATAGGAGCCAAATTTAACTCCGAAAAATCCAATTTCATCCCACTTGAAAGTATATTTTGCAGTTTTTCGCAAATAGTCATCAACACCAGAGCCACATGTAAGTGCTCCTTTTGTGCCATATTTCTTATCTAGCCAGGCACTATCCATGCCATTTGCTTCAAACTCCTGCCTCTCCTCTTCTGCTTTTTCTTTAGCAACTCTCTCAATTCTGATATTTTTTTCACTATCAGACTCAATTTTTACAATATGTGTCTTTTCAATATCAGGATATATAAAATTCTTTGCATCGATAGTTCCATCGAATTCAATTACTTTTTTCAAGTCGCTTTCTTTTATCTTTTCTTTCAGTGATTTAGAATCGATTGTTAGACCCTCCTCGAGAGGCTGCAGATTGTCACCCAGTACGACAATTCGAATGGAAGACGAATTTATCTCCTGAATAATTCCGGTCCAAGATATTTTCTTACCTTTGCAATTTGTGTTGTAAACTTCATCGGTCGCTTTACGACAATTTTTATAAAAATAATCTGGAGTTAACTCTTTAACCTTCTGATAATCATTCATAGACTTATAGCCACGCGCTTGGAATGCAGTCATTTGCTCTAGAGACTCAAAGCCTAATTTTTTAGCATCCTCAATATTGGGGGCACATGCAGTCAAAACAATTGATATGCTGAAGACCGCCAAGATATAGATTTTTTTCATGATGATTGTGGAAAATTAAATTGTAAAATTTAAATTTCATATTAACATCATCAAATATCCCTATGACTATCATGGGATTTCATCAAGCCAACCTATCCGCCGCCATAGTTGCAGTGAGTTTGCTGTAGTGGCGCTCAATCATTGCCGCACTATTGCCCATCTGCTTGCTCAATGTATGAATGTCAGCCCCACCCTCCAATAACGCCAGCGTAGCGTAGGTGTGGCGTAGGCTGTAGAGCGTTCGCGTTTGTCCCGCACTATCCAGCAACAAACCCGAATCCCGCATCAACTTGCGGAATGTGCCCACCAAACTGTGCGGCTGATGTCCGTCACTAAAGCGAAACAGCAAGTGCGGCACACGCTCTGTAAAAGTCGTTTCAAACGACAACTCGCATATGTCCTTCTGTCTTGCGTGTAGCCTACGCAAGACATCCACTGCCTTGTGCTTGGCAATGAGCCACCGCCCACCCGTTTTTCCATCCACCCACACACGCAGATACCGCACACCATCCTTTGTGTGCCACTCCAAGTCCCGCCACCTAATACCCATTGCCTCTGTGCCGTGCCGCATACCCGTGTAAAGCAGCATCTCAATGTAGTCCCGCAGCAAGGGGCGTATCTCGCGTTCTACTGCTAACTTGCCCTTGTGCTGCCAAGTTTCCACATACGCCAATAATTGTTCTATCTCTTCTTTGCTGAACGCTGGGCGTGTTTTACCCTTCTCGCCCTTGCTTGTGAGTTTGGGCACTGGCACACGCTCTGAGATGTAGCCTTGTTCTACAGCAGTGGCAATCACACGGTTCCACGCACTGGTGAAGTTGTTGAGGGTGCTGGTTTTGGGCTTGCGTGTCATTTGCCTGTCCCGCCACAGTTCAAACTCCCGTATGTCCGTGTGCGTCAATGTCTCCAACTGACGCTCACCAAAGTAAGGCACGAAGTAGCGTTCAATGATGCTGACATAGTCATTGAGTGCTGTTTTCTTCCCTTTTGCGTCAATCTGCTGCCGCAACGAAGCGGAAGTTATTTCCGCTATTTGTGCAACAGAGTGTGTGCGGTGTGCTAATCCCAAGCGTTGTCTGTATCTGGCTTCATCGTAGATGTCGCAAGCACGAACAATGGCGTGTTCTAACGCCGCCTTACCCGTGGTTTGTCTCACCCAACTACCGTCAGCAAGTCTGTAGCGACATTGATAGAGCAGACTGCGGCTGCGGCGATACACGACAAGTTCGCCGTCGCGTAGGTGTATGGACTGGGGTTGGGCAGCGTGGAGGGCTGTGAGCGTCATTCAGCCAGCCCCAAAGCGTGTAGCAAGTTGGGGCAGCGTTGGCAGCGTGTGTCTTAGGCTGAAACCCCAAAGAAAAACCCCACAGCCTCTTGCGAAACTGTGGGGTGAATCTGGTGGTGGAGTATGGCACTACGCCAAACGCTCATCCCAAACGATAGCGGGTGTGGCAGTAAGCTCTCGGGACACTAGCTAGAAAAGTCCAAGACAGCTTAGATCCACCACCTACTAGATTGTTCGGATTTTTGGCTATCGGGTCACGCCGTAGACCAACAATCCCAGCCATTCATGCAACGCAACCTGCCACCGCAGCCGGCTATGAGCCATCGAGTATTCAGAAAGCGAAGTTGTATCGCCTGTTCTGAAGTCCACAGGGTATGCCGTGACATTGCATCCAACGGCTTCAAACTCCGCCATCGAGCGCGGCATGTGCCAAGCCGATGTGACGAGCAACCACGGCGACTTGCATCGGTCGCCCAGCAGCTTGGCCACTTGCTGAGCGTTTTCACGGGTATTGCGTGACCCGTCCTCCAGCTTGACCTGCGTCATGTCCACGCCCTGTTCTTGGTAGAACGTTCGCGCAAGTTCTGATTCGGTCACGCCTGTTGCCAACAAGCGCCCTTCACCACCAGAAAACACCAGTTCCATCTTCGGGTGCTGGCGCAGCAATCCAACCGGCACGGTCATGCGTTCTGCGGCCTCCCCCAGGGGCACTTGGCCATGCACGACAAAGCTGTCTGGATGATTGGTCGCCCCACCCAACACGATGATTCCGACATGGCGATTGATCACCCCTGCTGCAGGGACTGGGTAGCGATTTTCCAGCGGACGCAGCAAAGCGTCTGGGATCGCCTGGAATCCAAGCAGGCCAAGAACGACCACCCCCGTCCAAAGCATCGCCACAGCCGGTTTGCGCCAACGCTTCAACACCAGCAGTGCAATGGCCCACCACAGAGCCAACCAGAACATCGGCTGCGTGACGGCGGACAGCAATTTTGTGAAGAGAAACATCAGTCAGATTTCAGCAACTCGGCCATATTCCACTTGGCTTTCTCCCATCAGTACGCATGAATGGTCATCCCTGCAACTACTGGAGCAACCCAATGGACACATTTCAATTTAGCCAAAAAATCACCCTGAACGAAAACGAGCTTGCAACTCGCTGGGGGATCAGTCCCAAGACCTTGCAACGCTGGCGCTGCGAAGGGCGCGGCCCGAAATACTTCAAACTGTCGAAACGGGTTTCGTACCCCATCGACGAAATCATGGCCTTTGAGTTTGAGTCCTTGCAAGAATCAACCGATGGGGTCACTTGCGATCCGGAACAATTCAGCAACCCGAGCTTTTTGACTGCCCGAGAAATTGCCGCCAAGATTGACATCCCGCTTTACCTGCTGAATCACCCCAGCGAGCGCAAAAAGAATGGGGTGCCGCACTATCGCGTCGGAAAAACGGTGCGCTTCAAATTGGATGAAATCTTGAGTTGGGCGCATCAACGCACAACAGAGGTCGAAAGCAAAAAACAGACGACACCTCGAATCATCCATCTTGGCAATGTTCAACCTGGGCTTACGCGAATGATGTGACCGAACTCCTCGCATCATGTACGAACGCCACCCTTAGGGTGGCGTTCGGCTTTCAAGCGTGGGGCGCTGGGCTTTCACGGCAGCAGCCATTGATCAAACACATTTAAACCGCATACGGATTGTGGTACTGGCGCTTGAGCGTTGGTTGCGGCGCGATATCAAAAACCTGTCCGCAGTCCTTGTTCTTGCAGTAAGCCGAACTGCCATCCTCCTGCAATATGGACATCTTGTTCAGAACGTCTTTGCAATTTGGACAAATGAAATGCGCGGGCTCTCCGACACGTGTTGCGTCAGCTGTCAGGCGATACAGTCTTGTTCCCTTGTAAGGCTCAATCAACTCATAGCGGTCGAATTCGGCTCGCCTCGACAGTTCCTCGTTCGCCTTCCTCTGCTCATCCTGCATTTGTGCCATCGACTGCTGAGTTTCAAGGAATCTGCCTTGAATTTCAGAAATAGTAGAAAGCAACTCGATAGCTTTTGCGTTGACAGCCACATCCTTGCTGGCGGCCAACATGCCGTTGGCAATTTCGTAGAGCGTTTTTACACTTGAAATTGCACCACCAACCATTGTGATATCCACCATTTCAGTCCCCCGAGTGTGTTCACAATTTCAGAGCGCCCAGCAAGGCCGACAACCCCTGTAAAAATGCGGCGACAGCAGCGGCATAGGCAGCCCAACGATTCCATTCACCATGCCTTTTGACGGTTTCGATAAAGTCATCGCCCCCGACCGAAATCGAAGCCGGGAACCATCCATCCTTGTCAGGCTTGGGATCATGAGGCACGCGCGCTCGAGCAGCGACGACCCACAGCACTGCCGAGATGAAGGCTGCCACTGCTGCCCCAATCGACAGACACGTCTCAAAGGTCAAAGTCTGATTGGCCATATAGCGCTGCCTCCCCCAAAAGTCGATAATCCGAAGTCAAGTCGATCAACTGGCGAGGTCACCGTGAACGAAATCCGACTCGCGTGGAGCATCGTGGGCAGAGAGAACTTGGTCAATGAGCCGATTCAAGGTGGGCTGTGGACGCCCGACAACCCCGAAATCCGCAAAGGTTGACCATCATCATGGAGTCGGGCAACGAGGCCTATAGTCCCAACACACATTGGATTGAGGAACGGGAAGTCGAGGTGTTATCCCAGAACTTGCATTCGTAAAGAAATCCTCTGCAAGACAGTTTGCCTGCTATAAACGCCAAACCCCTAGCAGATTATCGCTCGCCAGCCAAGTTACTGCAGCACCTTTAAAGTTCAGAAAATATATAAAACCAGCCGAAACAGAGAAAAAACCATCACAAGCTTAACTAATACAGTTTGAGCACCTTTCAAATTTTTAAGCATACCAATCCTTTAGCCATATTGGGGGGGGGTACTTAATGAATCTTCTGCGACATGTTTTTCCTGAATTTTTCAGCATCCCAATCAAGCAACTCAGATACGTGACTATTATTTAACGTGGAAAGCTCTTCATTGCCATCCTGCCTAACTACCACGTCAAAATAACAACGTAGCTGGGCCTTTTGGGCAGGCGTTACCGCAGAACTTTCATACACACCATCGCCTACTGCGATGACGAATGGGGGCTTGCAACGTGCTCTCTCGTCTAACTCGATCATTCTGAAATTTCTTTCCAGAATATTTGCCTCAGCCCCGAGAAAAACAACATGATCGGGATATAGAGCCCACTCATGACGAAGCCTGCTTATCAGCTCATCTTTGATGGCAAGTAGGTTAACTTGCCTGTCGCCACAAGGGATGTAACCCCTTGTCAAAAAATCTGACTGACGTGTTGCAGGCCAACCCTCAGGTTCTGATAATGGTGATTTGGCTTTCAGTTTGAATATCAGCGTATGCAGCGTATTAGCAACGTCATCAACGTTCGCGCCACCGATGACCACACCATGATTACCCATAAACACGACATCTGCATCCGGCCTGTTTTTGAGCCCCTCAAATACTTCTCTAGCTAAATCCGCACCAGGCTTAAAGTAGTCAACGAAAATCCACTTAACTGCATTGCCAACAAGGCCCTGAAGTTTCTGCCTAGCATTGATCCGAACCAAATGGGCGAGTATCTCGACCGCATGAAGATGCACTACTACTCTATGCGGCATCAACGCATGCAGTAATGTTTCGATCGAAGGACGCAAGCCAGAGCTGCTTGCCATCTCTGGCTTTACAGAAAAATCTTGCTGCGCAAGGGCATCTTGCAGATGTGGGAGGTTTACGGGAACGAAAATTTCTTTCGATTCAGCTTCAGCAAGCCACGTACCGGAAGCCTTGACCCACAGAACGTCGTCATCCTTCCAAGAAACATTTCCTCCGGCACCTTGCACCAGTAGTGGGTCAGCACTAATCTGTGCACAAAATGCCTTTACTTGTTTTTCAATACAATTAGATGCTGTGCTCATTGTTGAGATCCTAGCCTTGCAAGCAACTTTCGTAATTCGCCAAAATCACTGAACGTCGCATCTGCGGTATTGATGTCCGTGCCTACCTCTACGCCGGCATGCACCTTCTGCAAGGTGACGGCATTAATCTTCTCCCGCCCACCACGGATGTCATTCACCGGGTTGTCTCCGATCATCCAGATGCAATTCCCCTTCGGGTGCATTTTTTCCAATGCGATTTGAAATGGGGCTTCATGTGGCTTATCGAAGCCCGCCTCCTCACTCGTAACAATGTAATCAAAGTAGTGATCAAGGCCGAAGTAAACAACTTTCCTAAATTGAATCTGTGCAGTCAGATCTGTGACTATTGCCGTCGGTATTCCAAGCAAGCGTATGTCATCCAACAATTCCTTCACACCATCAAACAGCACGGCATTACTCAAAAAAGTTCGCCAATAGGTTTGCTCGAAATCAAGCGCCAAGAGAACCTGTGACCCCAAACCCATGATCTCCAGCATTCGCTGCAGGTAAAGCAATCGACTGTGTGACGATGCCGTGTTTTTAAGGCGTGTTTTTACCTGTGTTCTTGCTTCCTTGAAGGCTTTATCAAAATCGTCTGGAGAAATTGAAAACGTTTTCGCAACCTTTTCTCTGACGGCCTGCTGGGCTGCGGCGTGGGCAGGATCATACGGATACAGCGTGTTGTCTGTATCGAACAAAAAAGCGTCTGGCAGGCGATTAAATCGCTCCTGATTATTGATTTTCACTATATAAATCGCTTTGTCAGTGTTTGGCTGATATGAGACAACGTGATCAACTGCATCAGGCCTAACATCCCATCCTGCCACTTAGGTGGGATATCTAAAAATTCGAGAACACGTGGGCACAATATCTCTGCCGCCATGGCAATGTCGGCTGATGATACTTCGCCTTCAATGGTCATTTTGACGTCAGCGCCATCATTGCCAACGACAATATCGACATGCAGCCCACAGACTCCGACAAGAACCCGATGTATCGTGAGCTCGTTGTATCCATTCTTGGTGTTGACGACAAGTTTCAATCGAATAGGATGCTTGTCATCCAAGTCCTCCAGCATCCGGGTGTGGATCGGTTGCAGAGAAAGAATCAAGTCTGCATGATTGGACTGCGGTCGGATAAAGCGCTCTGAGTCGGGCTCCCTCTTCTCGAAAGAACCGAGTACCCGTTCGAATGTGTGGCCACGCTGCTGAACGTCTCGTTTAAGCTTGAAATGTCGCCGTAGCCCTTCGTCAATGTCCAAGTATATTTTTAAGTTGTAGCACTCTCTAAGAACTGGAAGATAAAGTGCATGCAATCCACTTGCAATGATGAAATCATTGCTTTCTATCTGAAATGGCTTAGACATTCGGCCCGTCTGGTGATCGTAATGTCTGGACAGAACACTCTTGCCGTCGGTTAGCGACATAAGATCGTTGCAAAATCCCTCTAGATCATTTGCCATCGGATTGAGATGGGTCATTACCTGCCACATAGGCTTTTGTCTATCCCATAGGTGGTAGTCATCACCAGATAGCTTGACAACAGAATGTTCGCCAAAAAGTCCGGTAATTGCATCTGCAAACGTGTCCTTCCCAGCACCGGAGTCCCCTGCGACTCCTATCACAAAGGGCTTTCGACTCAGTCTGAAAAAGTCGTTCCTGCTGATGGCCTCGCGCCAGATTCTGATCGCAAGCACCAGTCCGATGGCAACCATTCCAGTATGCAGAAGTGAAGTTGCTTGAATTCCCAATTGCCCTGAAGCTTGAAGCGCAGCACCTAAAGTAAGTTCGTTCCCATGTGCGAACTTGAGCTGCGTTACAAGCAGCGTACTGAAGACATACGTCGCTGAAAACATTCCTACCAAGAGGATAGCCATATGGCCGCTCATTGCTTGATAGAAGGCGAGGAATGGAAGGCACCAAACAAACCAGCCAGGAGAGGCAGGCGTCATTAATACAATCAACAGGAAGGCCATGCCTGTGATCGCTTGAAACAAATCAAAGTTAAGGCGACGAACCCGCCATGCTACGTAGAGCATGACCAAGTAAAGGAGGGGCACAACATAGATCGAAACGTTACCAGGCAAGCCGATGGCCAACTGGTAGATTTTCCCCATTTCCGGATTTCCAAGCAGCATTTGAATGCCCGCCCTCGAAAAAAGGAAAGGTAGCCAAAGCAGTAGGATGCTTAGAGCGAAACCTGAAAGAAATTTCGGTAGGCGTGTTCTTAGCGGTCGATTGTTAAAAAGGTAAATCGCAAAAAACGGCAAGGCCACCACCATGCTTAGCTTGGCTGAAAGCGCCGCTGCAAGTAGGGCACCTGCCAACTTGAGCTCAACTTGCCGTACAAAGACTATTGAAAGACATAATAGTAGCGCGGGGATCAAATCATTCAGTCCCAATCCATAACTGGCGAGAATAACGATGGGGGATAGCCAATAGGCGATTAAAAGCAAGCGCTGTCGATCAGGAAGAAGCCGACGTAGCGTTAACAGCAAACAAAAATCAGCCGCTAAAATCGTCAAGTGGTATGCATAGAGCAGCGGCAACCCAGTGAGCTTAGCGACAAGTGTCATAGGGAGAAAAACCACCCACATTGCGTACCCGTAAGGAAACGCCACAGGGGTTCCTCCCCTAGCGATCCATGTTGACCATGGATCTGCGGTCAGCACCGAAGTGCTGACATCAAGGAACGGTGCGTACCACTCCGTGACAGCGAGTGGCGCCATGCAGACAATTAGGACTAGGCGAACTGCCAGCCCAATCATAAACATGGGATGCAGGAACATTTTCTTCATTGAGAAGTAACCGCTGTTTCCCAGAGATCGGGGCGCTTTGTACAAACAGCATCCGCCACAATATTCCGCTCTTTCAAAAGTGATGCCAAATTCGGGATTTCGACGTTGGCATCCCGCCCTTGCAGTTCCGGAGAGACGAGGCAAAGTTTGAATCCTGCGTCCTTTAGCCTTCTAGCATCATGCTCACTGAGAGGGAATCGGGTGAAGCAGTCCACCCAAACCCAATCCACCTTGCCAGTCAAGGTCAGCGCCGTTTCAATGGATTCAAACTCAGATACGCGAACAGCGCAGCGATGCTCACCTGCCTTGGACCATTTCACCAAAAACGGGAATGATTGATCGAGAAAGAAATAATCAGTTATTCCTTTGGACTGCATCAGAGCGATCAGGCGTGCCTCGAGTCCCTCTTCCTTAACATTGAGTATCAACGTTCCATGTCGATACGCATCGATCCACTCGTCAAAGGATTCGCCAGCCACGCAAGGATCATGATGAATGATCAGCCGATCACCCTCACTTCTGATATCGACCTCTATTCCATACTTTGAGTCTGTGGCCAGAAGTTCTGACACAGTGTTGCGTCGGTGGGAGATAAGTTTCATGTTGAGATTTTCTTTTTCAATTGAAGGCTGAAGTCCACCGTCCTACGAATGAACTTTCGCCTTGCGGCCCAGTTGACGTTCCAGTGCGAGACACCATGCGCCCTCTCACCGAATCTGACGGGGAATCGATGCACCTTAAGCCCATAGCTTTGAGCTTGATAGTAAGCGTACAAATCAAGCGAAAAATCGTCAGGAGGAGCAGTCCAAGATTCGAAGAACCTGCGAGAAAACATGGTCGGCTGGGCGTTGATGTCCCACATTGGCCGTGCAAGCAAAAACGTCTCAAATACGCTCATGCCGACAGTGAATACAACATCCATAAAAGGGCGGCCATAACGACGGCCCTTTACAAAAATATCATCCCCATGCTTTTCGAAAAGCTCTAGGCCGAGAAGCGCGTCTTGGGGATCAGTTTGCATATCCGCATGCATCCACCCAAGAATTTCGCCCTTAGCAGCTTTGAGGCCAGACACAACTCCAAAGCCATACCCTTGGTTTTTTCCAACACGAATGCTTCGACACCCCGGGAATTTTGGAAGTAGTTTTTCGATTACTTCTGACGTGCTATTCGTCGAACCGTTATCAACAAAAACAATTTCAACATCGGGCGTGACAACCAGTGCTTTGCAGCGCTCTAACAGCAACGGCAGATTGGCTGCTTCGTTGTAGCAAGGAATGACTAGAGAAAATCTCATCGCAGCTCCGACGCTGGAATCGGTTTGAATACGAAAAGCTTCATCCCCAGAAAATTAAGACACGCTGAGACCCCGGTTGCGAGCAGAAAAGCTAATTGAATCGCTGCAGCCACATCTGCAAGCAGTCTTAGTGCGAGTGCGTTGATGAGAACGTTGGCGCCAAGCATGCTTGTGTACAAGGCTGAAAACTGCCACGCACTACCCGGGACGTGTGGCTTGTGGCCATATGTCCAAAATCGATTTGCAAAATAGGCGAAGAGGGTTCCAACCAGGAACCCAGTTGCTTTGGCCATGTCGACTTCCATGACTTAAAATCCAATCAGGCCACGGTAACTAATAAAGTCGACTAAGACGGTCGACACGCCAACAATCAGAAATAAGGCCAATTCGCGCATAATCAAGCAAGAGCTCCAGGCAGAGCTGGAATCGCGGCTTGGTATCTTGCTTCAAGGTGGCCAATCTGCTCTTTGGGGATACGACGGTCAAGATCAAGACGATAAGGGTGGTTTTCCCACTTATGGAAGCACGATTGCCAGTACTCAAATGTACGTAGATCGATCGGGGTGCCCCAGCACAAATAGCTATCCACTTCAAACAGACGGCACTGCAATCCAAGTGAGATCGCATCATTGATCAGCGAATCAATGTAAAACTCCCCATTGATCCGCCCATCGCGTGCGATGAGTCGATCCAAGGACCGACGAAAGTCATCAGCCCGGCGAAAGGTGAATGTGCCTAAAACGATGGGATCAGATGCCGGCTTGTCCAATGGTGTCTTGACTGAAACCGAGCGGACTTGGCCGTCTAGGGCGTCGATCCAACCGAACATTTTTGGGTTGCGTATCGCATTTGGATACCCACGCACACCCCAGACGATGATATCCACTAATGGGTCCTCGACCACTTTGCAGAAGGATCCAACGTCGTATAGTGCGCCATTGTCACATGCACCGATCGTTATGGGAGTGCAGCCATTTCCCACCTCATTTTCCAGCGCATCCAGACCAATCAATGCCGTGCAAGCTTGCCCCTCAGTCACGCGATCAATGGTTTTAATTATTGCCTTGGGGTAGAGCATACTTAATTGTTTTGCCACATCCGCATATCCAGCCATGTCTGCTCGCAACACAAAAACATGATGTTCAGCGGAGGGTAAGTCATGCGTCGCTTGGGCCACCATTGGCAATCCAGAAACCGGAATCAATGGCTTAGTAAGTGCATAGCCTTCGTCAGCAAAGCGCTGCCCCAGACCTGCCATAGGAACAACCAGCGCCCCCTTGGGAGACGGGGTGCTCTCAGTGTGCGCAATCAGGCTCTGGAATGCTTTTGACCAAAAATTGTATTCAGCGACGTCTTCTGGTGTTCCCCACTGCATGAAGTGCTGGAGGGGATAAACTGCAATGTGCTTTTTGTTTTCAAGCAATGGTTTGTAAGCGAGGCTGACGTAATACTCACCACCAACATTCAAATCCTGCTCCACTACCGTGCGAAATGCCTCACACATGATTTGAGCTGACGCGAAGTAATAGGTGCCACTGGAAGCATATTCCTCCATGCGATTATTGGTGTAGGGCTGCTTTTCCTGAATATCCAGAACCCATCCATCCGACTCACGCATGTAAGCATAATTAGTATTCCCCAGCGAGTGAGGATGAAATCCTTTGTATGCCGGAATCGCGCCTTCGCAGGCTGTTTCTTTGACGTACCGTTTGAAGTGATGCCAGTCCCAATAGCAGGTGAAATCACAATAGTTGACAACCACCGGCTCTGTCGGATCGAGCAGATGCTCCACCTGACGCACCGCATTGATGGGTCCAAGTTTATGGGGAGAGACACCGACAATCAGTCCTGAAGGGCAGCACTCCTTCAAAATGGCTTCCATTCGGTATGCTGGCTCGTTTAGATGTTCCTGGTTACAAACAAAGATGAAATTGGTTTCACCAGGAAACATGTCGATAACGTGAGTAATAATAGGTTTGCCATCGATTTCGATCAGCGGCTTGGGAACAGCGTAGCCTGCGCGGCGAAATCGCTCTCCAAAACCGGACATGGGGACAATAATCTGCACGAGAACCTCCGTCTTGAAACTTTTTCTGGGTTTCGGCTTGAATAGTCTTTTCCCCCCAAGACTCACAACCTTGTAAGGTTAATCTGTCAAGGCGAAAGAAAGCAACTAATCATTGGGCCGATTCACTTTTCCAATTGGCCAGTCCTAAACGGTTGGCCTCGGCGTCCTGTTCCATGTAAACCCAGTCTACGATCTCGTCGCTGGGGGTGTAGCCCGAGACCAGCTGCACGATCACGGCTCGAATAACGCCCACATCATTCACGCTCAGCGCCAGCTCCAGCGTGCGCAGTTTGGACTCTAAGTCCGCCCAGGCCACAAAGCCCTCATGGGCTTTCATGATCCTGAGGTGCGAGGTCGGCTTGGCGTTATCGCCGATTAGCAATTCTTCGTAAAGCTTCTCACCAGGACGCAGGCCAGTGATCTCGATCTCGATATCGCCGTCCGGGTTGTGCTCGTCCCGCACAGTCAAACCAGAGAGCTCGATCATGCGGTGTGCCAAGTCTATGATCTTGACCGAGTCGCCCATGTCCAGCACAAACACCTCGCCCCCTTTGGCCATGGCCCCGGCCTGGACGACCAGCTGAGCCGCTTCAGGAATGGTCATGAAGTAGCGGGTGATCTCGGGGTGGGTCAGCGTGATGGGACCGCCGTCGCGGATTTGCTGGCGGAACTTGGGCACCACGGAGCCAGATGACCCCAGCACGTTGCCAAACCGCACCATGCTGAACTTGGTGCCCGGTTGGGTTGCGGCCAATGCCTGCAGGGCCATTTCTGCCAAACGCTTGCTGGCCCCCATGATGTTGGTTGGTCGCACCGCCTTGTCGGTGCTGATGAGAACAAAGTCGGCCACGCCGGCCTCAAGAGCGGCCTGCGCGGTGCGCAAGGTACCCATCACGTTGTTTTTGATGCCTTCTGCTGGGTTGTGCTCCACCAAGGGCACGTGCTTGTAGGCGGCTGCATGATAGACCGTGTCCGGGTGCCAGGTGGACATGATCTCGCGCATGCGGTCTTCGTCTTGGGCGGATGCCAGCAAAGGAACCAGGA
>JACCDH011658123.1_pt1 | contig 29703 bp, 24 predicted proteins | sample 7442481 | NCBI WGS metagenome assembly JACCDH01 (sample SAMN15323433, study PRJNA562643) | freshwater metagenome | isolation source: river surface water | place: USA:Blue River Watershed | collected 2017-08-15
GACGTTGCACCGCAACGTCTTTATTTTTTGGCCATGTGGAGAAACGGTAGACTCGCCATCTTGAGGGGGTGGTGCTCGTAAGGGCGTGAGGGTTCAAATCCCTCCATGGTCACTTTACTTTTATTTTTTTGCTGCTTTTTTCAACTAATTTGTATTGATTTTTCGTTCAATGCTTTTTTTTGTTTATTTTTTTACTACATTTGTTCAACAAAAAATGAACCGATGAACAATGTAAAAAATGTGTTTAGCATAAAAGATTTGGAAAATCTATCTGGCATTAAAGCACATACGATACGTATTTGGGAAAAAAGATATAATGTATTGGAACCTATGCGTTCTGAAACGAATATTCGTTATTACGACATCAAAAACTTACAAAAGTTACTAAGCATCGTACTTCTTCACAATTATGGCTATAAAATTTCAAAAATTTCAACCTTAAGTGCTGAAGAATTTAACAAACTAGCCAACGATATTATTTCTGAAAAAAGTGCAAAAAATCATGCAATTAGCACCTTTAAAATTGCAATGATGAACTTTGATCAAACATTATTCTTCAATACCTACAATAAATTACTGAGTGAAAAAACCTTTAAAGATGTGTTTTATTCGGTGTTCATTCCGTTGATGCAAGAATTAGGTTATTTGTGGCAAACCGATACCATTTCACCAGCACACGAACACTTTATAACCTATCTCATCAAACAAAAGTTATTAATCAATACCGAAAAAGTACAAACCTTAACCCCTACTAAAGACGACAAAGTTTTTGTACTGTTTTTACCTTCCAATGAAATTCACGAATTGGGGATCATGTATTTGAATTACGAAATCCTTTTGAATGGTTACCAGACCATATATTTGGGAGAAAGCATTCCAATTGAGAGTTTGTTAGACCTTAAAAATGCCTTTGAAAAAATAACCTTCGTGAGTTATTTCACAGTAGAACCCAACCAAGAAATAATTGCAGATTATATCGATGAGTTACATGCTAAACTAATTCAAGATACCGATAATGAAATGTTGCTATTAGGAAGAATGACAGAACATATAGCTGATAAAAACAAATACAATAACATCCATATTTACAACAGTATTGAAGAGTTAACCTCCTCTTATTTGTAAAAAAACATTACATCACTACATCATTTAAAAAACACCCATCAAAGTGCAAAAAAAAATAGCAATTATAGGATCCGGATTTTCTTCATTGGCAGCAGCTTGTTATTTAGCAAAAGCTGGGAACGAAGTGGTGGTTTATGAAAAAAATAAAACCATTGGTGGAAGAGCACGCCAACTTAAGAAAGAGGGATTCACCTTTGACATCGGTCCGACTTGGTATTGGATGCCCGATGTATTCGAACGTTTTTTTGGTGATTTCAACAAAAAACCATCAGACTACTTTGAACTCATCAAATTGAGTCCGGCCTACCAAGTATACTTTGACCAACTTGATTTTGTTACCATTGCCGACAATTTACCTGAAATTGTTGCCACTTTTGAATCAATTGAAAAAGGTAGCGGCAAAAAACTAGAGTCATTTATGGTCGAAGCGCAAAGCAATTATAACATTGCCATTAAAGATTTGGTATACCGCCCAGGAGAATCACCTTTGGAATTAATAACACTTGAAACCGCAAAAAAAGTCAATCAATTTTTCAGCACCATTTCAAGAGACGTTCGGAAAAAATTTAAACACACCAAACTCATACAAATATTAGAGTTTCCTGTTTTATTTCTGGGGGCAAAACCAAGTGATACTCCATCCTTTTACAGTTTCATGAATTTTGCAGATTTTGGTTTGGGTACCTGGCATCCAAAAAACGGAATGTATTCGGTTATTTTAGCCATGGAAGCTTTAGCTAAAGAATTAGGGGTAACCATCCACACCAATGCAACAATTGAAAAAATAAATATTGCAAACGGAAAAACTACCGGTTTATTGGTAAATAATGAAACCATTATGGCCGATATAGTGGTTAGTGGTGCAGACTATCACCATACCGAAACCTTACTCGATCCAAAATACCGCCAATACTCCGAAAAATATTGGAATGCTAAAACATTCGCACCATCTTCACTTTTATTTTATGTTGGTTTTGATAAAAAAATAAAAAATGTAGAACATCATTCGCTCTTTTTTGATGTAGATTTTGATGTACATGCAAAAGCGATTTATGACACTCCAAAATGGCCAGAAGAACCGTTGTTTTATGCAAGTTTCCCTTCTAAAACCGACGAAAATTCGGCACCAGAAGGAAAAGAAGCTGGAATCTTTTTAATTCCAATTGCACCCGGTTTGAATGATACACCTGAATTAAGAGAAGCTTATTTTGAAAAAATAATTACACGTTTTGAACTGCTAACCAATCAAAATGTAAAAAATAATATTATCTTTAAAGAATCATTTTGCGTGAATGATTTTATTAATGATTATAACTCGTACAAAGGGAATGCATACGGTATGGCCAACACACTGTTGCAAACTGCTTTTTTAAGACCTAAATTGAGAAGTAAAAAAGTAACTAATTTATATTTTACGGGTCAATTAACTGTTCCGGGACCAGGTGTTCCTCCCGCATTAATTTCAGGGAAATTAGTTTCCGATTTAATAGAAAAGTATCAATAGTATGAAGTCGATTTTTGATCATGTTTCCTTTGATTGCAGTGTAAAAGTTACGAAGGCCTATAGCACTTCTTTTTCCACTGCCGTTAAAATGTTAGCCCCTACCATCCGTCAGGATATTTATAATATATATGGATTTGTGCGCTTTGCAGATGAAATTGTAGACACCTTTCACGAGTATGATAAAGAAATTTTATTTTCTCAATTTGAAAACGATTTGGCTTTAGCACTTTCGCAAAAAATTAGTTTAAATCCAATATTAAACTCGTTCCAACACACCGTTCACAAATACAACATTCCAAATGAATTGATTGCTGCTTTCATGAAAAGTATGAAGTTAGATTTGGTTAAAACAAAGTATACAACTGTTGAAGAATACAACGAATACATATACGGTTCTGCCGATGTGGTAGGTCTAATGTGCTTGAAAGTATTTGTAAATGGTGATGTTGCAAAATATGACGCCTTGAAAAATAGTGCAATGCGATTAGGGTCGGCTTTTCAAAAGGTCAATTTCTTAAGAGATTTAAAAGCTGATTTTGAAGACTTAAGTCGGACTTATTTTCCAAATACCGACTTGTCCCGTTTGGACGAAGCGTCAAAACAACAAATCATTGCCGAAATTCAAGCCGATTTTGACGCTGGTTTTGAAGGCATCCAAAAATTACCAATAGAAGCAAAATTTGGCGTTTATACAGCCTACATTTATTATAAAAAATTATTGAGCAAACTCAACAAAACACCTTCTTTGGAAATTAAAAACACACGAATTCGTGTTCCCGATCACCAAAAAGTAGGGCTTTTAGCCAAATGTTACTTAAATTATAAATTGAACATTATTTAAAAGAATCAAATTATGTGGTTACAAATTTTAATTTTTTTTACAACTTTTTTTGTTATGGAATTCATGGCGTGGTTCAGCCATAAATATATCATGCATGGTTTTTTATGGGTACTACATGCCGATCATCACAAAAAAGACCATGATTCTTGGTTTGAACGAAATGATGCCTTTTTTATTTTCTATGCGGTGGTAAGTATTGGTTGTTTTCTTTTATGGAAATATGATATTTTCATTTATGGAATCGCGATTGGACTTGGAATTTTAGCTTATGGAATCGCCTATTTTTTCGTACATGATATATTCATTCACCAGCGATTTAAAATTTTTAGAAATGCTGATAATCGGTATGCTAGAGCCGTGAGAAGAGCCCATAAAATGCATCACAAACATATTGGAAAAGAACATGGAGAATGCTTCGGAATGCTCATTGTTCCTTTAAAATATTATAAATAAAAAAAATCCCGATAACGGGATTTTTTTTTATTTTTTCATCAAGTCTTGCAACGGTTTGAGTTGGTCTAATTTCAAATCGGTTTTTCTAAGCAATTGCATCATATTCAATACATGTGTTGGATTCATATCGTTTCCTAGTACTCGAACTACCGCAAAACCATTTTCTTTTTTACTAGCCAATACTACAAATTCGTCGATATGGGCTTCATCACCCACAAAATAAATCGCGGCGCCATCAGAACCCGACCCAACTTTCATTAAAGGTTGGTAACTCTCCTCTTTCAACAACGCTTTTACTTCTTTGATTTCTTTATCAAATTTTTCTGTATGCGTCGAATCGGTTTTATAGGCTAAAATATTCATTTTATCAAACGAAGCTAAAGCTGCCTTTTCATCGGGAGTCAATTTTGCGCTATCGGTATTGATAATACTAGGTGCAATATCTAACGAAACGAAATCAGCTGCTTCTGTATTTTTTACGTAATACTTTTGCAAGGATGGTTTGGTTTCACAACTGCTTGCAAAAAAGACACTTAAAAGAACAATCATTATTTTATTCATGTCTTACTTTTTTGAAGCTTTTTTCAATTCATCACCACCAGGCAAACTCATTTTCTCTGTCAGTATAGCAATTTCTTCCAAACTAAAATTACCCGTTAACGATAAAACTATGGTGTCGGCATCTTTCAAATTAGCCCCTTCAATCAACATTAATAATTCTTTTACCATATTTTCACTAGCACCCGATTTAATGTAAATTTTCACATTTTTACCTGCATTATTGACACGCATCAATTCCTCTAAAGGATTGGATTTTAGGTAAGCATTAACTGTAGCCTTCATATCGGATCCTATTTTTGTACTTGCCGTGGTGAACACTTTTAAATTGTCTAATTTCTTTAATAAATTTAAATACTGTTGGGTGTCTTTACCTTTAGCATCCGCTTTAACTTTACTCATCATTTCAAACATCTTTTGGGTTACAACCACCGATGTTACTCCTTCCTTATCCTCAAACTTATCGAAAACACTTTGTGCGAAAGCAAATGTTGATCCTAATAAAAAGGCGACAACTACTATTAATTTTTTCATGATTTTATTTTTAAAATATTAATTTTTATAAAGTTTTATACCAACAACACTTTCTATGCCAATATTAAATTGTTTCGAAAAAAATCTCCTTCTTTTAGAGGCAATTCTGAATTTAAACCAACCAATACATTCTAAAAAAACAAGGAGCACATACTCGAAGCTATCCGTAAAATACGCCCCTTAAATTTTACTATTGAAAACTTCTACCTTTAATAGAGTCGAATATAAATCAATTTTGTTACAAATAAAGAAAAAGGTTTTGATATTTACATACCAAAACCTTTTTGTCTTCGCTAATCATCACGATTTAAAATAGAAAATTAAGTCCTAATTTATAATTTCTACCTCGTGAATTGTATCCTATTACTTCTTGAAACGATTCGTTTAAAACATTTGTTATTGTTGAAAAAATGTAAAGTTTATTGGGCAATAACTCATATGAAAAAGTAGCATTTATGAGTTGGTAAGCCGATAATTTTGTCGTTTGTGACAACCAAAGATTTGTATCATAATAAGCGTCTTTTCTTTGATCTACAAATTGATAGTTTCCAGTTACACTTCCTCTTTTGAACTTGTAATTTACCTCTAGATTTGTTTTGTGTTTTGGAATCAAGCGATTGAGTGTTTTATCCACTTGCGTGAAGGTGTAGTTAGCTGTAAAATTGATTTGCTTGGACAAACGATAACGAACTGTTGTTTCAACCCCTTTTGCAGAATTATTACCATTATTATTGATATAATAAAATTGATTGCTTTCCATGTCAAAGAAAAACCCAAACGTATTTTCTTCTTCTCTATAAAAACCAACCGTATTTATTGCCAACCGCTTATCAAATAATTGGGATTCAAAACCAATTTCAGCAGTTGCATTAGCTTCTGGAGTTAATGCCAAATTACCATAGGGGCCATACAATTGGTAAAGACTTGGAGTAATAAAAGCCGTACTGTAAGAAGTCATAATTTTCATTGGAAAATCAGTAAAGGAGTAACTTGGGTTGAAGTTATACACCAGCTGATTTCCATATTCACTATGGGTATTAAAACGGGCACCTAGATTGAGATTCAAACCAAAATCTGAATTAAAAACTACTGTAGCATAGGGATCAATTAAGTTGAACTTTGCTACTTCTCTAGCCACATCTTCCAAACCATTGGTGCTTTGAGCCATATCGTAATACTGATATTGTGTGCCAAATACTAAATATACTTTCTTACTAAAATTATACTTATTGAAAGCATCAATCGAAGCCGTTCGAGCGGAATAAGCATATGTATCAATCGTACTCGAAAACGAATTTGTTATATTTAAAACTCGATCCATTGTAGAAGCTCCTGCATTTATAGCAAATTCACCTTGTGCGTAGGAATACTTTGGCAAAAACCCAATTCTAAATTGCTCTGAAAGATTTGCATTGTTCAAATCATCGGAATTTGAAACCGTCCCCTCGAACGAATTGTCGAAGGTATTTTTGATGCGGTCATACGTTCCAAAAACTTCTAAATTCAATTTATCATTGGCTTTAAAACCAATTTTTTGCATCAAATTGACCCTTGAAAAAGTATCTTCTTCAAAATTATCGCCCGCTGCTTCAGACATGCCTTTCGTTTCAGTACTATTTATGGAAGTAATGTAAGACATTTTATGAACCGTGCCATTAACCGAAAAACCTTGATTGAAATCTTGGGCACTTTTTTTGGAAGTAGTTGCCGTATTCTGAGTCCCTACAGCCGAATACACTGCTCCTTGAAATTTAGATTTTACAGCTTTTTTTAATGTGATATTGATTACCCCAGCTGCGGCTCCGGTTCCATAAAGCGTACTTGAAGCACCTTTCATAACTTCTATTTTCTCAATTTGATCAATTGAAATGAGTCGCAAATCATATTCTAAATTAACACCTGAAGCATCCGTAACCGGAATTCCATCGATATAAATGGCGGTTTGACTGTTGCGTCCACCTCGCACATAATACCCTAAATTTTTTCCGCTAAAAGATTGATTACCATTAATTTCAACACCGGTTACTTGATTTAAAACATTAGCCAAACTTTGCCCTTTTTTTTGTGCCAATTCTTGGGCAGTAATCACCTCAATAATCTTACCCGACTTTTCCCTGCTTTGCGCAAATTTAGTGTCGGAAACCACCACCTCTTGAAGGGTTTTTACCTGTAATGTATCTGATTTTTGTGCATACGAAAAAGCCGTAGCAAGTGTAAATACACTTAAGCCAATAAACTTTTTGTTCATTTTATAGTTAATAAAAACATGATGAAATAATTTTTTCAACACATAGAATCATAGATAAAATAGAACATAAAAGGCATTTCATTTAACATAGACAACATAGTGCTATGTGTAATAATCATTTCTAAAACAGCCTTTAAATTAAACTAAACACTATGTGACTATGTGTTAAAGCCAATCACTTAAACATTAATTAATAATCTGGGAGAAAAGCACAGAATTACCCATACTCAAACTTTTTTTCCCGAAAGTTTGTTACTCAATGAATCAGGCAGGTCTCCTGGCTTGCGTCTTGTTATCGACCTTCTCATCTGCCTAAGCAAACAATGGTAATGTAGATAATAACAAGCTTTGTAGCTTACAGTTGCGGGTACAGCTTAGGTTTTACACCTAATTCCCTTTTAATGTTGTTTTGAAAGAATCAGAAACAACAACCAAAATTCAAATACAAAATTAGTCAATTTAAAAGAAATGAGATCGAAAATCTATTTCTTTTTATTCATTTTTCGCCACAACCAAATAAAACCAATCACAAAATGTGCGATTACAATGGTAGCAAGGGCATAAATAAACTCGTTAGAATCTGTTCTCATCTTTTTTTTATGCAAATTTAATATTTTTGGCACATATAGTTTCATAAAAAAACCTTTTGAATCTTTTTAATCCGTAGCAGAAAAAAATAAAAAGCTACTTTTGCAAAAACAATTTTCATGCGCCATTATTTCATATTACTACTATTCATATTGGGGCTCACCCAATGCAAGAATACCGACCGCCCTGAAAGTCTTATTGCTACCAAAAAAAATAGCATTCAACATGCGAAAGGATTTTCAATTGAAAAACACAAGGACTTTTCAGTGGTCAAAGTTTCCAATGCATATCCTGGCGCTACAGCTTTTTACACCTATGTACTTCATAAAAAAGGAGCTTCAATTCCGGACAGTTTAAAACAATTTACCGCTATTGAAGTGCCTATAAAAAAAGTAATTGTTACCTCAACCACTCACATTCCTGCCTTAGAAACATTAGGTGTTGAAAACACATTGGTTGGCTTCCCATCCACACGCTACATTTCGTCTGAAAAGACAAGAACCTTAATTGATGCCGGAAAAGTACGCGATTTAGGAAGCAATCAAGGCTTAAATACTGAGGTGATTTTAGATTTACAACCCGATGTAATTGTGGGTTTTAGTGTAGATGGCGATGTAAAAACCTATAAAAATCTAGAAAAAAGTGGTCAGAAAATCATTTTTAATGGGGATTGGACTGAAAAAACACCTCTTGGAAAAGCAGAATGGATTAAATTTTTTGGTGCTTTGTATGATTTAGATGAAAAAGCAGACCTACTGTTTGCTGCCATCGAAAAAGAATACAATTCGGTCTTGGCTTTAGCTAAAAACACAGGAAACCAACCTACAATAGTTGCCGGAGCCATCTACGAAGATCAATGGTTTTTACCCCAAGGCGATAGTTGGGCCGCCTACTTTTTAAAGGAAGCCCATGGCAATTACTTATGGAAAGACTCCAAAGGAACCGGCAGCTTAGCCTTATCTTTTGAAAGTGTTCTTGAAAAAGCTCAACATGCTGATTTTTGGATCGGACCCGGTCAATTTACTTCGATTCAGGAAATCCTAGACAACAATCCGAATTACATTCATTTCAAAGCCGTAAAAAACAAAAACGTGTATTCTTTTAGTACCAAAAAAGGGGCTACTGGGGGTATAATTTATTACGAACAAGCCCAAAACCGTCCCGATTTAGTTTTGAAAGATCTTGTAAAAATTTTACATCCTGATGCACTACCAAATCATCAGTTGTTCTTTTTTGAGAAGTTGAAGTAAAATTAAAACAAAGTCACATTGCTTTATTTTTAAAATTTCGATGTGCCTATGTGTTTAAAAAATCAAAAAACGTAATTTAGCCAAAATTTATTTTTATGCCGATTACCAAAAAACAAAGTTTTCTTTTCTTACTCTTGCTTATTGCAACGGTAGTGTTGTTTTTGGTAAACGTTAGTTTGGGTTCTGTGAGCATTCCATTACAAGAAGTAGTCTATGGTTTGTTATCCAAACCCATGGGTAAAGAAAGTTGGGAAGTAATCCTATGGGATTTTAGAATTCCTAAAGCCATCACTGCTGTTTTAGTGGGTATCGGACTCGCAATGAGTGGATTGTTAATGCAAACTTTGTTTCGAAATCCGTTGGCTGGCCCTTATGTCTTAGGATTGAGTTCGGGTGCGAGCTTGGGTGTGGCCTGCATTATTTTAGGCACAGGATTTTTACCTCTTTCCATTTCCGCCTTCTTTTTATCAAATTACGGCTTGGTACTGGCATCTAGCTTGGGTAGTTTTTTAGTGTTACTTGCTGTTTTATTGGTGGCACAAAAATTAAAAGACACCATGGCAATCTTAATCGTAGGATTAATGTTTGGCAGCTTTACAAGCGCAATCGTTTCGGTGTTGTCTTATTTTACTTCGGCTGAAAAGTTACAGAAATTCACCTTTTGGTCTATGGGGAGTATTTCGAACTTATCTTGGAACGAGATCGCGCTATTGACCCTATTTGTTATTGTTGGAATTAGCATTAGTTTCTTCGTAATCAAACCCTTAAACGCATTATTATTGGGTGAAAAATACGCACAAAGCATCGGAATCAACTATAAAAAAACCCGAATATTAATCATCATAGCCACAAGCATTTTAGCCGGTAGTATCACCGCTTTTGCCGGCCCCATTGCTTTTATAGGCTTAGCCGTTCCTCACATGGCAAAATTAGTATTTCAAACAAGTAATCATTTTGTATTGTTCTGGAGCACGCTTTTGCTTGGCGCAATAGTTATGCTTTGCTGCGACACTATTGCTCAAGTTCCCGGAAATGATATTACCTTACCAATAAACGCCATTACTTCTGTTATGGGAGCACCCGTAGTCATCTGGTTATTGGTCCGAAAGAAACGTTTTTAACCATGAGTCAGCAAAATTACACCATACAAACCCAAGCACTTTCCATTGGTTACAAAACCAAATCGGAAACCAAGGTTATTGCTCAAGACATTAATTTAGCTCTTTCAAAAGGAAAATTAATTGCATTGGTTGGAGAAAATGGTGTCGGAAAGTCAACTTTATTAAAAACACTAACCGGAATAATTCCGCCATTACAAGGTGAAATTACCCTACTCAACAAACCACTACACAGTTACAAACCGTTAGCTTTAGCAAAAGAATTAAGTATAGTATTGACCGATAAATTACCTCCGAGCAATTTAACCGTTTATGAAATTATTGCGCTTGGAAGACAACCTTACACCAATTGGCTGGGCACCTTAAGTTCCGAAGATCATGAAAAAATCGAAGCGGCTATTGCGTGTACTGAAATTGCACATTTAAAAGAAAAAAAGCACGATGAGATCAGTGATGGTCAGTTGCAAATAGCATTAATTACCAGATCTTTATCGCAAGATACTTCAATAATTGCTTTAGATGAGCCAACCACACATTTGGATCTTGTTCATAAAGCTGCTTTGCTCAAATTATTACAAAAATTAGCGCATGAAACAGGTAAAACAATTGTCTATTCTACACACGATATCGACCTTGCCATTCAAATGGCGGACGAGATGATTGTCATTACCCCCCATGAAATCGTACAAGATCAACCGTGTAATTTAATACAAAGTGGGATATTCAATACGTTATTTAATTCGGAACATTTATCTTTTGATGCAACTATTGGTAAATTTAAAATCAAATAACTTAGACATCAAAATGTGTTACTTCAATTACTTGACCCGCTTTTAAATCGTTAAGGTGAATATTACCAACTCGCACGCGAACCAACCGCAAAGTAGGAAAACCAACTGCAGAGGTCATTTTACGTACTTGTCGAAATTTCCCTTCCGTTAAGGTTATGGAAACCCAAGATGTGGGTCCGTGACGCTCATCACGAATCTTTTTTCCGCGTTCGCCTAAATTAGGGATAACGTCTAATCTAAAAGCTTTACACTTTTTTGTTTTGTATTTTTTGCCGTGAACTCCAATTTCCACACTGTTTCTTAATTGTTCAACAGCTGCTTCTGTAATGATTCCATCTACTTGTGCATAGTATTCTTTTTCTACTTTTTTACTTCGGACAATTTCACTCATCATGCCATCAGTGGTCAACAAGAGTAACCCTTCAGAATCTTCATCCAAACGACCAATAGCCATCGTATTTGGTGGAAATTCATACAATTCACCCAGTAGTTTTTTAGGCCGCTTGAGTTGGTAAACAAACTGCGACAAAAAACCATAAGGCTTATGAATAAGATAATGATGGTGCATGAAAATGATTTGTTGCAAAAATACATTTTTCAAATTTGAAGTTTGATATAATTCCGTATTTTTACATTTTATAACCTTTCGTATGACAAATCCTGTTTTCATCTTAGTAACTTTTTGCATGGCGCTTGCTATTGGATTTTTTCTAGGCAAAATGCTTTTTAGTGCCCGTTCACAATCTGACAAATCAGGGTTAGAAGAACGCATTAACGGACTTTTAGAACAAATCGAACAATTCAAAAATCAAGTTCGCCAACATTCATTGGAAAAAGAAAATCTTCAAAAAGAAAAAGAAAGTTTGGCCATTCATTTGGCAAAAAAAGAGAACGACTTTGACAATCTTTGGGAACGCAGTAAAGAACAAAAACAAGAAGTAGAACAATTACAGGAAAAATTCACCAAAGAATTTGAAAATTTAGCCAATAAAATTCTAGAAGAAAAAACCGTAAAATTTACCGAACAAAATAAAGAAAATCTAAAAAATATCCTTTCACCGTTACAAGATCGCATTCAACTTTTCGAAAAGAAAGTAGAAGACACACACAAAGAAAGTATTGATTATCATGCCGCCCTGCGCCAGCAGATAGTAGGTTTGCGCGAAATGAACGAGCAAATGAGCAAAGAAACCCTTAACTTAACCAAAGCGTTAAAAGGCGATAGTAAAATGCAAGGAAATTGGGGCGAACTGGTGTTGGAACGGGTATTAGAAAAATCGGGATTGGAAAAAGATCGCGAATATTTTGTGCAACAAAGTCACATTTCGGAAGACGGTAGCCGAGTATTTCCAGACGTGATCATCAATTTACCAGATGGAAAGAAAATGATTATCGATTCCAAAGTAACCCTTACTGCCTACGAACGCTTCACCAATGAAGAAGATGAAACCCAAAAAAATCAATACTTAAAAGAACATGTGGTTTCAATTAATCGCCATGTAGAACAGTTGGGTAACAAAAATTACCAGGATTTATACCAAATGGAAAGTCCCGATTTTGTATTGTTATTTATCCCCATTGAATCGGCTTTTGCTGTTGCCTTGAATGTAGACACTACCTTATACAACAAAGCCTTTGAAAAAAACATTGTGATTGTTACACCTTCAACCCTTTTGGCAACACTTCGTACCATTGACAGCATGTGGGCCAACCAAAAACAGCAAGAAAATGCTTTAGAAATAGCCCGACAAGCGGGAGCCTTGTACGATAAATTTGAAGGATTTGTTGGAGATTTGATTAAAATTGGCAAAAAAATGGACGAAGCTAAAATTGAATATGGAGCTGCCATGAATAAACTCACTGAAGGAAAAGGCAATTTAATTACTAGTGTAGAAAAATTAAAAAAAATGGGAGCTAAAGCCAAGAAATCCTTACCCGATTCGGTATTAAAGAGAGCTGAAAACGACAACACTGATTCACAAGAACTAATCGAATAAACCATGCATACCGCCAATACAGTTGCCGCTTCAAAAATCACCCTTTCCGAGTTGATGCTTCCTTCCCATTCCAATTTTAGTGGAAAAATCCATGGTGGTTATTTATTAAAATTAATGGACCAAATTGCATTTGCTTGTGCTTCTAAATATTCGGGTTGCTATTGTGTAACAGCATCAGTCGATACCGTAGATTTTTTAAATCCTGTTGAAATTGGTGAATTGGTCACCCTAAAAGCTTCTGTAAACTACGTAGGAAAAACTTCAATGGTCGTAGGTATTCGTGTTATCTCAGAACACATACAAACCGGAGTCAAAAAACATTGCAATTCAAGTTATTTTACGATGGTTGCCAAAGATGAAAAGGGCAATAACAGCAAGGTTCCTCAACTGATCCTCAATGACATGGAAGAAGTGAGGCGATTTTATGACAGCATCAATCGAATCGAAAACAAAAAGAAACATAAAGCTTTGGAAATGACATTTGATTACCAATCGGCAGCAGCACTTGAAAACTTAGCCCATTACAACGTAGTGCTTTCAGATCAGTTTCAAAAACCTTAACATTGATTGAATAAAAGTCTGCTGTTTTAAAAAAAAAGTTATATTTGTTACATCAAAACGTAACAAACCCTACCAATATGATAAAAAAATACGCAATTCTTTTATTTTTTGCTACTTCCTTATCACTTTATTTTTCATGTACAGATCAAGACGATGATGACTATTCACCGATAACGCCTGTTGCGGTTGACTTAACACTTGTGCCTTATGAAAAATTATCGGACTACCATTTTTTTTCAGGTGCCTTAAGCAATCAAAAACCTTCAAAGGATGTTATTCCCTACGAACCAAATTCATCTCTATTTACCGACTATTCGCACAAAAAACGTTTTGTATGGATTCCAAAAGGAGCAAAAGCTACCTATAACGGAGACAATGCCGTATTGGAACTTCCCGTGGGATCTGCTATTATTAAAACATTTTATTACGATCATGTTCAACCGTCAAATAGCACTAAAATAATTGAAACGAGGATTATGATTCGCAAAGAGACCGGCTGGATTTTTGCTGATTATGTGTGGAATGATTCACAAACAGAAGCCTATCTGGATTTGAACGGAAGTATAAAAAATATTTCTTGGAAAGACGAAAATAATACAATACGAACCATTGACTATCGCATCCCAAACGAAGCACAATGTATCGTTTGTCACAAAACCAAACAAACCGTAAATGGCGTTTACAGCCAAAAAAATATTCCGATTGGGATTAAACCTCAAAATCTCAATAGAATGTATACCTATGGTAGTCAGACCATTAACCAATTAACTAAGTGGATGGATTTAGGCATTTTAGAAAACACTTTTAACCTACCAACACCTGCCAACACAACAGTAAATTATAACGATGCAAGCCAACCCTTAGAAAAAAGAGTACGCTCCTATTTTGACATCAATTGCGCGCATTGCCACACCCAAAATGGACATTGTGATTACCGTCCGATGTTATTATCTTTTTCAGAAACCAACAACAATTTAACCAATATGGGTGTTTGCGTAAATACCCAAGATATGCAAGATTTTAGTTCCGATTTGAGTAAAATTGTAACCCCTAGAAGAATTGATCGGTCCATGCTATTTTACCGTATGAATACGGTTGATGAAACGTATAGAATGCCGATACACGGGAGAACTGTTATTCATACTGAAGGCATTGCATTAGTTGAAGCTTGGATTAACTCCCTACAAGATTGTAGATAAAAATAAAACTATGAAAAAAAATTACATTGTATCTTTTTTAATTTTTTGTTCTGGAATTTTAGCTGCGCAAAACAACTGTGCTACAGCAATTTCCATTACAACAGCTGGAACGTATAGTGTTGGAACCATAAATGGCACCCAACTTCCACAGGTCGATTGCACCTTAACCAATGAATTGACTACTGCAGCAGAGTGGTATGCTTACACACCAACGAGCAATTACACGGTGACGGTAAGTTCTGATTTAATTGAAAACAGTTGTAAGGACACTCGCTTACGAATTTATACTGGCACTTGCGCCGCACAAACATGTGTAACCTCTGATGATGATTCTGGCGTTATTAATTGTGAAGCCACGGGAAATTCTTATCTTTCTAAAGCCTCCTTCAACGCAACAGCCGGAACCACCTACTACATTGTTTGGGACAACCGTTGGAGTGCCGCTGCCTTTAATTTTCAACTCACAGAATTACCTGTAGGATACAATCCTTGCGCAACAGCAACAGCAATTGTTCCAGGAACTACTGTGGTAACTACCCTTAATCAAAACAACATTAGTACGGCCTGTTCTTCCGCTAATCTATCCAAATGGTATTCCTATACACCTACGATTAACGCCACCGTTACGGTTTCATCAGATTTAGCTGTCAATATATGTAAAGACACCAATTTCAGTGTGTACACAGGAAGTTGCACAACTGGACTAACTTGTATTACTAGCGATGATAACTCGGGTGTAATTGCTTGTAACAGCGGAAATTCAAATTCTAACTTATCCGTGAAATCGTTTGATGTTACTGCCGGCACAACGTATTATATTGTTTGGGACAATCGATGGAGTACTTCGGGTTTTGACTTTACACTTACCCAAGTTCCGGTAATTATTCCTGTAACGTATACCACACAAAACATTGCAAACATTAATAGTTCATACAATATTTGCGTAGTCGATATGAATGGCGATTACAAAGACGATATTGTTGGCATCAATGCAAATTCGATGCGCGTTCATTACCAAGGTACAACGCCAGGAAGTTTTACAATGACCGATCATAATTTTTCATTTACAGGATCAACTTCTGCAGTACTTCTGCCCAACTGGAGTCTGGCAGCAGGGGATTATAATGAAGATGGTTTTAATGATTTAGTACTCGGTAATGGAAATGGTGCTTCCATAATTACTTCAAATAACACCGGAACCAATTACTCAGCGACCGTTCCTGGCCAATATATTTTTTCACAACGTACTAATTTCGCTGACTTAAATAATGATGGAAATTTGGATATTTTTGTTTGCCATGATATTGCACCCAGTTGTTATTATTTGAATAACGGTAATGGAAATTTAACGTACTATCAATCGACTGTTACACCTGGCGCAATGAACATTGCTACAACTACAGGTAATTACGCCACTTTATTTACCGATTTTGACAACGATGGGGATAGCGATGTTTTTGTTTCCAAGTGTTCTGGACCTCCTTGTGAATTGTATCGCTACGATGGCAATAACACCTATACCAATATTTCTGCTATTGCAGGCATAAACGTTACCCCTATTCAAACCTGGTCTTCTGCAATTGGTGATTTTGATAATGATGGAGATATGGACATCATCATTACTGCGAGTGCAGGTTTGCATAAATATTTTAGAAATAATTTAGACACTACCAATACTACAGAAGAAGCGTATACCGATATTACAGTAGGCTCAGGATGGGACACCAACCTTTCTACCAATATTGACAACATTGCATATGACTTTGACAACAATGGATTTGTCGATGTTTTAGGTGGTGGAGGTAAAATCATGTACAACAGAGGAAATAGTACTTTTTCATCGGTAAGCTACACTGGAATAAGCGTTGGTGCAGTTGGTGATTTAAATAATGATGGCTTTTTAGATATCCAAAATGGAACAACCATTCGTTATGCGGTTCCCAACGGAAATAATTGGATAAAATTCTCATTACAAGGTGGACTAAGTAATCGTAATGGTATTGGTGCTCGAATCGAAATTTATGGTGCCTGGGGTAAACAAATTAGAGACATCCGAAGCGGTGAAGGTTTTGAACATATGAGTTCACTTAATGCCCATTTTGGTATTGGAACTGCAACAGCCATTACTCGAGCGGTAATTCGTTGGCCCTCTGGAACAGTAGATGTAATAAACAACCCAAACATCAACCAAAGGTTACATATTGTTGAAGGTTCTAGTCCATTGCATCAAGAGGGTTTCACAGCCGCTAAATTAGTTATTTATCCTAATCCAGCCAGTGACCAACTAACGCTATTAAATATTGATGCATCTTCCATTAAATCGGTTAGCATCATAACACCATTAGGAAAAGTTATGAACGATGTTACTTTATCAAATAATACGGTTAACATCGCAAATTTAACAGAGGGTGTATATATGCTTTCAGTAGTTACAACCGATGGGAAAAAATATTCAGAGCGCTTCATTAAGAAAAATTAATTTTTTCTTTTTGGATACTTTAATACAAACTGCTTTTTTTAAAAAGGCAGTTTTTTTTTATTTTTACGGATCAAATTATTTTTTATATTATTGCATAATATTAATTCAAGCTATGTTCCTATCCCTAATCATTTGATTAGGATAACATACTTTTTAACGAATGCATCAATGCAAAAATACGGCCTAGTTGTTATGCTATTTTACTGTAGTTTAATAGTAGCACAAAAAAATGCAGATCCAACTCCAGAAGAAATATCAACAGCTAAAACACTCCGTGAAAAGTACGATAAGTTCGATATTGTAGTACTCAATAGTTTGGAAAAAGTGAATTTCTCACTGAACAAAACCAATGAACTTGTAACCGTAAATTATAGCATTAACGAAGAGTTGATGAATATCAATCATAGAGCAGATATTCAAAAATATGAATTTTATGATAGTCAATCAGAAATTGAACGTTTTTCATTAAAATACAAATCGGATAAAACAGCCTATTTTACAGTTAAGGACGAATTTTATAAGAGTGACGATCTGTTTTATAATGATGCCCGCGTAAAGTATATGCAAGTAGATTTTCCTGTACAAGGATACTCCTACAAGTACCAAATGGAAAAGAATATAAAAGACAGTAAATATTTTACTAGTATTTATTTTACAGATGAATATCCAATCATCAAAAAAACGATCATTGTTGAAGTTCCAAATTGGCTAGAGTTAGAAATCAAAGAGTTCAATTTTAACGGATTTTCAATTCAAAAATCGAGTACAAAAAAAGAAGAAAGCACACTTTACACCTACACTATTGAAAATTCAACTGGAAATTATTCCGAAAGCTATAGTCCCGGACCTAGTTTTTTATATCCCCATTTGTTATTCATTGCAAAATCGTTTACTGTTAAGGGCGAGAAAAAAGCACTATTTAGTACTACAGCCGATTTATACAAATGGTACAAATCATTGATAGATACTATGAATGACGATCCAACTGTGTATGCCGCTAAAGTAAAGGAACTAACTTCAGGCGCAAAAACAGAGGAAGAAAAAATCAAAAACATTTATTATTGGGTTCAAGATAACATCCGATATATTGCTTTTGAAGATGGAATTGCAGGATTTAAACCCGATGATTCTCAAAATGTATTTCAAAAACGATATGGCGATTGTAAAGGAATGGCAAATTTAACCAAGCAAATGCTAAAATCGGCGGGATTTGATGCCAGATTGTGCTGGATTGGAACCAATCACATAGCATATGATTACACTACACCCTCCTTATCCGTTGATAACCATATGATTTGTGCCGTATTTAAAAACGGTAAACGCTATTTTCTTGACGGTACCGAAAAATACAATTCGCTTGGAGAATATGCAGAACGTATTCAAGGAAAAGAAGTCTTGATTGAAGATGGAACCCATTTCATCGTTGATAAAATACCTGTTGAAAGCGCCGCAGCTAACACAGAAAAAAGCACCATCAATTACACCCTTGCAAATGAAACGTTAAAAGGAACGGTTCAGATGGAATTTATGGGAGAAAGCATGACTTCATTTTTATACAATTATAATTCTATTAAAAACGATAAAAAAGAGGATGCGCTAAAATGGTATTTAAATTCAAGAGATAAAAATTGTGTGGTAAGCAATATCAAAACCTCCGATTTGTTCAACAGAGATCAAAAAGTAGTTCTCAATTATGACGTAACTATTGCCAATCATATCTCTTCCTTTGACAATGAAATTTACATCGATTTGAATTACGATAAAGAATTTAATTCATTTGATTTTAAAGACCGAAAAACAGATTTTCTACTCAATTACAAATCACTTGACGACATTACTATAACGCTTCAAATTCCGGAGGGATACACCATTTCAAAAGTTCCAGAAAATATTGCTATTGCTACTGAAGATTACACCATTTCAATGCGATATGAAGTTAAAGGAAATCAAATAAAATATACTAAAAAATTCCTATTTAATAATGGCAGAATTCGCGCTTCAAAATTTGAAGAGTGGAAAAAACATTTTGCAGAAATCCAAAAAAATTACAACGAACAAGTTGTGCTAACCAAATAAATATTAAAGATGAAAATTCAACTTCTGATACTAACTCTATTAACTACTTGCCTTACCCAATCGCAAAACAAAGACGAAATAAAAGAATTTTTTTGGGGCAAAAACGATACCTATAAATCGGCAACTACCCTACCCGAAAAATACAAAAACGAATCGGCTGTCGTAATTTATAAATTTGAAGATTATGATTTCCATAAATTTGGTAAAAATGTTACGTTTCGATCTGCCTACCGAAAAAGAGTCAAATTAAATGATCAAGCAGCCGTTACTGATTTTTCCGAATTTAATTATTCTGAAAAATCTAATCCAAGATATGGCGCGGTCATCAAAACTATCATTGGAATTAAAGTGATCAAACCGAACGGCACAGAAAATATGATTGATACTGAAAAAGAAGCGGTAACAGTTGACAAAGAAAAACGAGTGGCTGTTCCAAATTTAGAAATTGGCGATATTATAGATTTCTATAGTTACAGTACCGAAACTTTTAGCTCAACGCTCGAGTTTGGATTTGATCCCGTAGAACGTACTTTAGGTGAAAACTATCCTATTTTGAATTACAAACTAACTTTTCAAACCGAAAATGATTTTTTTGTCAATTTTAACACCTATAACAATGGCCCAGAACTCAAACAAATACCTCTAGACAAGAACAGCGAGCGTAAATATGAAATAGTGGCTACCGATATCCCTAAAAATGATTTCCCCCGTTGGTTTTTACCGTTAGTAGAATTGCCATGTTATAAATTTCAGGTCTATTTTGCACGTTCCGGAAAATTTGAACAACGCGCTGAAGCCTTTTTGCCAGAAAAAGAAAACATCATAAAAAAAACGGTATCCAAAGAAGATATTTTTAATTATTATGATTCGAAATTTTTTCCATCTGGTGATTTAGGTGAAGTCAATGCTTTTTTAAAAGGAAAAACTTTCAATTCCGATTCAGAAAAAGTGGAGTCCGTTTATTATTTTATGCGACATCAGTTTTACACACGCTATATTGAAGCCTTTATCATAAATGATGCGAAAATTATGTATCCATTTGGACTGTATGGCTACGATCCTATTTTCTTCAATAAAGAAGAGCAATTCATCAATTACTTTATGAATTTTTTAAAGAAAAATAACATCGAATTTGATATTATTGTAGCAACAGGAAAAGAAAACGGCCCAATTAAGGATGTCTTAATTCAACAAAACATTCGCATTCTTCTTAAAGTAAACACTCAAAATCCACTTTATTTTGGGATTTTCGAACCCTACGCAGTACCTAATCAATTTGATAGTTCACTAGAAGGAACCCAAGCCTATGCCTTAAAAGTTTCCAAAAATAAAAAAGTTAGTGATATTGAAGAAATTACACTCCCTAGCCTTACCTACAAGGACAATATTTCAAAAGTAATCACTTCCATAACTCTAGCAACAGATTTTACAACAGCTAATGCGCACAAAGTAACTTCGCTGTATGGTCATAATAAAGAATTTGAGCAAGACAATAAGATTTTCTTTTATGACTATGTAAATGAAGATTATGAAAAATATGGCACGAGTTCCGTTTTAGAATTGGTACGCAATAAAAAAGATAAAGAAAAATATAAAAAAGAATATGCCGCATTAATTGAAAAATACAAACAAAATCAAGTAGAAAAATTCAAAAAAGAGATTGAAGACGAATGTGATGTTAAAGTAGATAAACATGAATTAATCATTAACAAAAGTGGTCGATTTGGCATCAACGATCCCCTAGTATTCACTGAAAACTTCAATATCACTTCTGATTTTATTAAAAAAGCGGGAAATAACTATATTTTAGATATTGGGAAATTCATCAGTTCACAAGTGGATATTGAAGATAAAGAACACGACAGAACCAATAATATTTATTCTCAATTTCCCCGAACTTTTGAATACATCATTGAACTTACTATACCTCAGGGGTATGCTTTAAGTGGTTTGGATAAATTAAATGTTGCCGTAGAAAACGAGACAGGAAGTTTTCATAGTAAAGCAGAAATCAAGGAAGATAAACTGACTATTATTTCTACAAAAAAATATAAGAATTCCTATGAACCGAATGCAAATTGGAAAAAAATGATTGCTTTTTTAGATGCGGCCTATCAATTTACACAAGAAAAAGTATTGCTTAAAAAAATCCAATAGTTGTATGAGATGCAAAATAATTAATGATTACCTTTAAACCTTAAAACTAATTCAAATGAAAAACCTTACAAAAATCGCATTCGCTTTCTTACTTCTTGCAGGATTGATGATGAATGCACAAGCTTTAAAAAAAGGATCCGTTACCTATAAATTAGCCTTAACAGGAAACGAAGAAGCCGCTGCAATGATGGGAGAAAGCACTTTAACCATTCATTTTGACGAAAAAACTCAAGCTACTGAAATGAACATGATGAGCGGTATGATGTTAATGAAAACCATCACTCCTTTTGGAAACGTTAAAGACACTAAAATGGCTGTTGAAGTAATGGGCATGAAATATGAAATTACGGAAGCTGGTGAAGAAGCATTAAATAACAATAACGGTATTGGAAATTTGGAAAATGCAACTGATGTCACGTATGATAAAAAGGATGTAAAAGAGATTGTTGGTTTCAAATGCTACAAAGCAAATGTAAAAATGGCCGATGGAACTTCGAATGCTTTTTATATTACTGAAGGCATTGCACCGCAAACACCTATTAAAGAAACGAAAATAAAACTAGCGGGTTATCCCTTAGAAATTATCACCAACACCCCACAAGGTGAAATGACCATGACAGCTACATCATTTGCTAAAGAATTACCTAAAGATTGTTTTGTAATTACAGGCGAAGGCTACACAAAAGTAACCATGGAAGAATTCAAACAACAAATGAGTGGTGGAGGAATGTAACAAAACCGCTATTTATCAATATAAAAGCACTGATTTACAGTGCTTTTTTTATTTATAATCCTCTCGTTTTTTTTTAAATTTGTTCCACTAATACTGAATTCCAAACCTTATGAAAAATATAATTTTACTATTTTTTAGTTTCATACTCATATCTTCTTGTTCTTCTACATCTGAAGAAGTTGCTGTGGATCAAAGCGAAGTGGGTACTTGGCGACTCATTGAAGTACTTACAGATCCTGGCGATGGTAGTGGTACTTTTCAACCGGTGGTTAGTTCTAAAACGGTAACATTTGAAACAAATGGTACAGTACGTTGTTTGGGAAATTTATGCAACCTGTCCATCACTTTTTCCCCTCAAACAACTGGTACTTATTCTAGAAATACGAGAAGTATTACAACATCAAATTGCAATCAATTGCAGTTGACCTATGAAATTACTGCAGATGAATTGATCATCAACTACCCTTTCATTGAGACCTGTAAATCTAAGTATGTTCGAATACAATAATTACAGGTTAAACTAACTTCCTAAAAAAATCTAATAGCACTTGATCATTCAATTTTTCAGGTGTAAAAATTTCGAGGATGCTTGGCTTTTCGTTTTGGGATAAAAAAGTAGTGTATTGTTGTGCTAAAGAATTTTCATCATTAGCTTCAAAATAAGCCAATCCGAACATTGTTGCTAAATGCACAGCATTTAGTTGGTGCGAAGTTTCAAAAAAGGTATTGAATGTTGGGGTTTCTTCATGGCCTGGTAATATTCTAAAGATCCCTCCTCCTCCATTGTTTATCAATATGATTTTAAAGTTAGGCTGCAAATAATTATTCCACAATGCATTACTGTCGTATAAAAAACCAATATCACCTGTAACTAAAAAGGTTGGTACCCCGTTAACAACCGAAGCTCCAATCGCTGTAGACGTACTTCCATCGATACCGCTAGTGCCTCTATTACAATATACCGTTATGGTTGGATCCATTGGAAAAAGTTGAATATACCGAATCGCCGAACTATTACTAACTTGCAATTGACTGTTCTTGGGCAGCCTCTTACAAATAAAATCAAATACTTTGAAATCAGAAAAAGGAACCGTTTGCGTATAACGATTGTGTTGCATTAACCGATCTTTCCAAATGGCTGCAATCATCGTTTTATAATTGCTATCAATGGTTTTATGAGATAAAAGACCCCTCAAAAAAGTAGTGCTATCTGTTTTAAAATGCTGGGATAGTGCACCGTAGGTATCATAGGCACGAATAGTATCCACATGCCAATGATGCGATGGTTTGTAGTTTCGCAAAAAAGATTTAATGCGTTTGGATACAACCATACCGCCAAAAGTGAGTAATATATCGGGTTGAAAAGCTTTGAATTCGTCCTCTTTAAATGGCGTAATTAAGGTGTCAATTTGATCAATAAAGGAATCATGGTGCAAATTGGATGTTTTTTCGGTCAACACCACTACACTAGGATCATTAGCCAAAACCGCTATCCATTCTTGTTGCAAAGCATTGGGCAGTAACTCGCCCACCAGTACCAACTTTTTCGTTGCTGTATTCCAACAATCCACAAATGAATCTTCTAACACAAATGAATCACCTTCAATGGGTAAATCAATCCGTTTGGCTGCATAGATTGGCGCATTTACTGTTTCATAAAGTGGTTCTTCAAATGGCACATTAATATGCACAGGGCCTTTTTGCTGAACCGCTACGAATAGCGCTTCTTGAATCAATGCATCATTGGCTTCCGAAGCCCATTCGTTTAAATTGGCATTAAACAAACTGTGGTTTGCAAATACATTTTCTTGCCGAATGGTTTGTCCGTCACCAATATCTATTTTATGTTGGGGTCGATCTGCCGATAAGACCACCAAAGGAATTTGACTGTAAAAAGCTTCGGCAAATGCAGGATAATAATTCAACACGGCCGAACCAGAAGTACAAACAACTACAACGGGTTCCTGCAACTGTTGCGCAATTCCAAGTGCAAAAAATGCAGCTGATCGCTCATCGGCTATACTGTAACAAGTAAAATAGGGATTATTTGTAAACCCAATAGTCAATGGTGCATTTCTAGAGCCCGGAGAAATTACGATATGTTTCACTCCTTTGTATTGGCAAATTTCAAGAATGCTTTGCGCCAAAGGAATTTTTGGGTACTTCATTTTAATAAAATAACTGAAAGACAAAGTTACGAAGTTGAAAAGGTTTTTAGTACTTTTACCCCATAATTTCTTTACGAAATGGAGATAATAATTAGAGCTTATCAAAAAAAAGATTGTAGTGCTGTTTTAGACATCATCAACGATGCCATTCTAAATTCAACAGCCTTATACGATTACAATGTGCGCAGCTTAGCTTCGCAAGAAGCAATTTTTGAAGAAAAACTTCAAAAAGGTTTTCCAGTAGTGGTAGCAGAGCAAAACGCAACCATCGTTGGATTTGGATATTATAGTGAATTTCGATTCAGAGAAGCCTATAAATTTACGGCTGAACATTCAGTTTATGCACACAAGGCACATATTGGAAAAGGCATTGGAAAATTACTATTGACCGAATTGATTGCACGAGCTACTCAACAAAAAATACATACGCTTATTGGGGTCATTGACGCTGAAAATACAAATAGTATTGACTTTCATAAAAAATTTGGATTTGAAGAAGTAGGCTTTATCAAAGAATCAGGCTTCAAATTTGACCGCTGGTTGCATTCGGTCATTGTACAGAAGATGCTTTAGGAAAATTACAATAAAAAAAATCCAAACTCCAAAAAGGTGATAAATTGGAATTTGGAATTTAATAATTGATCGTTTTTTTGTTTATTTCCCTTCAATCCAATTGATGATTTCGGCATCGGTTGGTAAGGTTCTAGGTGACACAACTTTGACTAATTCACCACTTTCATTGATTAGATATTTTTGAAAATTCCATTGCACATCGCTATCTTCTAATCCGTTTTTAGCTTTTTGTGTTAAAAATTGATATACGGGATGTTGATCGCTTCCTTCAACCGAAATTTTAGCCATCATTGGAAAAGTAACCCCATAATTTTTTTGGCAAAAGGTAGCTATTTGCGTATTACTTCCTGGTTCTTGCGAACCAAAATTGTTAGCTGGAAACCCTACAATTACAAGGTTTTGATCTTTATATTTTTCATAAACTGCTTGCAATTGCTCGTATTGTGGCGTTAAACCACACTCAGAAGCCGTGTTTACAATCATGATTTTCTTTCCTTTTAGCGCAGTAAAATCGAATGCATTACCCGATAAATCTTGCACATTAAATTGATAGATAGTTTCTTTTTTCATAGGAGTTACGGTTGGATTTGCTATTGTTTGCTGTGCCTGATTTTGACAACTCCATAAAGAAGTTAGGACCATAAAAAGTGCGAATGATTTCTTCATAGAATTATTTTTTTATATGCTTTTTATACGGAATATATGCAATTGCTGTAATGACCAATACAACTGCGAGAATGATAAAATAGTACGTTACATTTTGTTTTTCGCCAGATGCATAACTGTGCAATCCGCTCAAGTGAAAATTCACTCCAAAATAAGTCATTAATATGGATGCAAACGCTAAAACGCTCATTACATTATAAATCCAACGTCCGCGCAAAGCTGGAACAAAACGCGCATGAATTACAAATGCGTAAACCATTATACTAATCAAAGCCCAGGTTTCTTTGGGATCCCAACCCCAGTAACGTCCCCAACTCTCATTGGCCCATTGTCCTCCAAGGAAATTTCCTATAGTTAACATAACCAATCCTACTGTCAAGGCCATTTCGTTAATATAGGTGATTTCGTCGATACTTAATTTGATTTTCTCTTTGTTTTTAGCAGTGGTAAATATCATTAAAAACAAAGCAACTAATCCAAGCACCATTGCTAAGGTAAACGGTCCGTAACTCGCCACAATAACAGCCACGTGAATCATCAACCAGTAGGAATTCAAAACAGGCTGTAAGTTGCCGATTGACGGATCCATCCATTGCCAATGCGCCACCATGAGAATAATGGAAACTACAAAAGCAGTAGAGGCAACCGTTAATTTTGATTTTCTTCCAAACGCCAGTCCAAAAAACATAGTAGCCCAAGCCACATAAATCATACTTTCATAGGCATCACTCCATGGCGCATGTCCGGATATATACCATCGAACTGCCAATCCCAAGGTATGTAATACAAAAAACAAACCGATCAATCCATGAAAAACAGTAATCGTGGTTCGAATAAAACGGGTATCCTTAAATATTTGAACAATACAGAAAGCAAGCATTAAGACGCCCGCCAACATGTACAAATAAAACAATCGTTTGAAAATATCGTATTTGTTGTAAAGTATTTCTGAACTTATTTTACGATCGGAGAGCATTACAGCATTTCCGTATTTCTTTTGATAGGCTTTTAATCCTTTGAGTAAGCTATTGGGCAATTTATAATCACCACTTACCGTAGCTCGATCTACTGCATTCAAATAAAATGGAACGATGTTTTTGATGGAATCTAAGGCTGTACCGGTTGGGTGACTAATTTCGAGATAAGACAACCACTTATTAGAGGCATCACCTGGAACCGGAAACACCTTTAATATTTGTCCACTTAGGGCCGAATAAAACAAGTTTACTTTTTTATCCGCATCTATAAAATCCTTTTGAAATTGATTGGGCACAGCTTCTTTATAGGCAGCATCCAGATAGTTGGCCAATTTATACCCTCCTTTTTCATCAAAAAAGGAAACTAGTGGCGCATATTTTGCGTCTTTTTCAATACCAATTATTTTACGGATGCTATCATTGCCGCGTTTCAAATAAATGATCGGTAAATTATACCAATATTCTGGAAATTGCGTCATTGAAATCAAGGCTTGGTCCGAATTTATACCTTCATAAGTATCACTTTTAGATACTTTTCGAAGCAATTCCGATGAAAAGGTATTGAGCGGCTTCATACGCCCCGCATCCTGAATAACTAATTTTCCAAACTCGGCTGCATGTTCTTCTGTAACCAAATGTTCTTTGAGCAACTTCAATGCTTCTTCTTTGCTTGGCGGCGTATTGTTTTGAGAAAACGCTGGCGCAAACAACAACAATAAGACCCCTAAAAATGCTTTTTTCTTGGTTTTCACTTTTTCTAACTTTTCTTTCAAACTGGCAAATCGGGTGTGGCTGTTGAATAATATAGCCATCAAGCCTAAATACAGTAAAAAATAACCAATATAGGTTATCCAAGTCCCCCAATAATCGTGACTTACTGACAATTGCGTTCCTTTTTCATCGGGATCAAAACCGGCTTGAAAAAAGCGATACCCTTCATAATCGAGCACATGATTCATAAATATACTGTCTTTGCGATTGATATTGTTATCACTGTCTACCAACGTAATTTTACTTTTAAAGGCCGAATAACTTTTATCGGTTCCAGGGTATTTATCTGCAACAAAATCATCTAATGTAATTGCAAAAGGCGTCGTATATATTTTACTTCCAAAGAATAAAGTAAACTCTAACTTTCCAATTTTTACGCTTTGTGGAATGCCTTGTTTTCCTTTTGAACCCACCAGTGTAACGGTTTCTTCTTTGCCTTGGCTTTTGATTGTCACCACTAGTGCATCATCGGTTTTTTTGTCTTTGAAATCGTTATTTGACTCCAAAACCAATTCGCCTTTCATTGCAGGCTCTGGAAACACAAACTGCGCACCTCCCATATTATATAGTGAACGCAACATTAATGTTTGTGCGGTATTTTTAGATACTTGACCTTGAAATTTATCCGCCATCCGCATGAAGTTTCCATCAAAAGGCGATTGAATCGTATAGGCATCACCCACCATGGTAATATTGATGGCACCTTCAGTAAACTTATTAAAGGCAAACAAAACATTGTGAATGTTTTGCACTTCTCCTGCTTTTAAATAATGTTCGTGACGCGTTCCTCCACTCGATTCGACCATTTTAAGCATTAATTTTCCCTTTTCGGAAGGCTTAACCGTTTCTTTTCCATTCAAAATAAACGATTGATGCACCACCTCAAAAGGTATTGCATTGAATTCACCACCTAATGAAAAATCATTGCTAGCGAATTGATTCAAAAAAGCATCATCCTTAACTTCTGGAGCAAAAATCAAGTCCTTTTCAAACGTTTTACGTTTGATTTCACCTTTGTATTCACCATCTACAAAAACCGTTAAATAGGGTTTGTCAGAATAAATTACATTGGCTTTTTCGCCTTCTCTTATGGGCATCATCCCTTCATAACTAATGTAACGTGTTACAAATGCACCTACAATAATTAGGATGAAAGACAGGTGCAATAGAAGTGTAGCCCAATTTTCTTTTTTATGCAATTGATAACGCTTGATGTTTCCGATGAAGTTGATGACAAAAAACACCATTATGGCCTCAAACCACCAAGAATTATAAATAATCACTCTGGCTGTATCTGTATTATAAGCATCTTCAATAAAGGTCCCTGCTGCCATTGCGGCTGCAAAAAGAAGAAACAATACTGCCATTAAACGGGTCGAAAACAAAAAGGAGGCTATTTTTTTTTCCATGAGATTTTTGGAATACTATTTAAATTGCCACAAATGTACTTAAAAGGAATAGTTAATAAAAAAGTTTAACAAAGGATTCACGTATTTTTTTACTCCTTTTTTAATACAACATTTTTATTTCTTTTATATCAAAAAAAGCTTGCTGCTCTTGATCTAAGGTAACCTGTAATTTTCCTTCTTTGGTTACCGAAACAATTTTACCAACAAATCGATTGCCTTGAACATCTTCAAATGCCGAAACTATTCCGCGCTTAAACAGTTTTTCATGATACCGTTCCCAAAAATAATCGACACCAACTTGCGGCAATTTTTCTAAATTATGTTTTAATTCTGTGGTAATTTTATGCAGCAATACATCTTTATCAAAAGTTGTATTACCTAATAACGCTAATGAAGTAGCCTGTGGCAATTGATCGAATTGTGTTTGATTAACATTTATTCCAATTCCAATGATGGATTGAATGTCGGTGGAACTTTTTATGCTGTTTTCAATCAAAATACCGCCAATTTTTTTTTGCTCTGCCAAAATGTCGTTTGGCCATTTTATTTGAAAATCGATTGAACTGACCGTTTGCAAAGCAGTTACAACACTTAAAGCGGCTATGCAATTGAGTACAAAAACATCTGCTAAAACTCCTTTTGGAGGGTAATATAAACAACTAAAAGCTAAGCCTTTATCACTTTCTGAAACCCAAGATGCTCCGCGTTGTCCCTTACCTTCTGTCTGCCGATCAGCAACCACAATCGTATAATTTTCCGGGTTCGTTTTCTGAGCTAATTGCTTCAAAAAACGATTGGTGGAATCTATGGCACTGAGTTTGATTATCTTCATTTCGTAGAATAAGTTTTAATCTTATGTTAAGGTTCAAAATTAATGACAAAATTTGATACCTTTGCATAAATTCAAAAATAATAAATGGCGAAGAA
>JACCDH011079855.1_pt1 | contig 29691 bp, 21 predicted proteins | sample 7442481 | NCBI WGS metagenome assembly JACCDH01 (sample SAMN15323433, study PRJNA562643) | freshwater metagenome | isolation source: river surface water | place: USA:Blue River Watershed | collected 2017-08-15
ACCCTGCTCAACGTGATATCCGCCAGCATCCCTCATGACGAGCGGATTGTGACCATCGAAGATGCTGCCGAGTTGCAATTGCAGCAGCCTCATGTGGTGCGCATGGAAACCAGACCTCAAAATATTGAGGGCAAAGGTGAGATCAGCCAGCGCGCATTGCTTCGAAACAGCCTGCGCATGCGACCAGATCGCATCATCTTGGGGGAGGCGCGTGGTTCCGAAGTGCTGGACATGTTGCAAGCCATGAACACAGGACACGATGGCTCCATGAGCACCATACATGCCAATTCGCCTCGCGACGCTCTCACCCGTCTTGAGCACATGCTGGGCATGGCTGGGCTGAATGTGGATGTGCGTTCTATGCGCCAGCAAATCAGTTCGGCCTTGACAGTGATTGTTCAAGTGTCCCGGTTATCTGATGGTCGGCGCAAGTTGACCAGCCTGCAGGAAATCACTGGGATTGAAGGCGATGTGATCACGATGCAAGAAATTTTCAGGTTTGAACACTTGGGCATTGCTGCGGACGGTCAAGTTCAAGGTCGATTTGTGGCCACAGGGATTCGGCCCAAGTTTGTGCAGCGACTGAAAACACGCGGCATCGCATTGCGCGAGGACCTGTTTGATGCCATGAAGTTGCGGGATGCATGATGCAGGTCGCTTACGTGTTCATCTTGATCGCGACGGGCGTCGCCAGTTTTTTGTTGCTGTTGGGCTTGTTTGAGGCTTGGCGTAGCTATTGGAGTCCAAGACAAAAGTTGCTCGACGAACGCCTGCGCCAGATGCTCATGAACGCGGATCTTCACGTCGATTCGAAGCTTTTCAAAAGACGCTCTTTGTGTCGATTTTTTGTACTGGATCGTTTTTTGGGACGAGTGCCGGGAATTCAGGCGTTGGACCACTTTCTCTTACAAGCTGATTGGCCCTTGGATGTTGCGCAAACTTTGCTCATGATGATTTCGCTATTGCTCTTTTCAGCTGTGCTGGGTGTAGCAATGCATTTGCCGGTGTGGGTCACAGCCCTGTTGATGGCAGTCATTCTGGGCGCAGTCATCTATCCTCTGAAATTGAAGTATGCAAAAAGGGTCAAGATCATTGAAAAGCAATTGCCAGATGCGCTCGATCTCATGGTGCGCGCACAGCAATCGGGTCACGCCTTCATCAGTGCATTACAAATTACCGCGTCTGAGTCGCACGCTCCCATTGGTCTGGAGTTGCGCAAGGTTTTTGATGAAATCAATCTCGGCATGAGTGTCCAGACTGCCATGAATCATCTCGCTTCGCGTATAAACAGCCATGAAATTCGCTATTTCGTCGTCGCTGTTTTGATTCAGAACGAAACTGGCGGAAATTTGGCCGAGGTGTTGCGTAAGACGGCTGCATTGATCCGTGAGCGTCAAAAAATTGACGGCGTGGTTAGAGTCTTGTCCGCTGAAGGTCGAATTTCGGCATGGATTTTGTCTTTGATGCCTTTTGTGTTGGCATTTTTTTTATATTTCATCAACTCGGATTTCATCTCGGTTCTTTGGAAAAATCCGATGGGATTGACCATGTTGGGGGTGTCTTTGTGTTTGATGCTGGCCGGTGTCTTTTGGATGTCCCGGCTGGTTCAAATCAGAGTATGAATGCCGTTCATGAACTTCTTTGATTTCCTTTTTCTGGCGTGTGTCTTCTTGTTGGCCATCTCTTTGGCTTATATCGCATTGGATCAATGGGTGCCTGGTGATTTTGAAAAGCGCCTCTTGGCATTGACCGAGCAGCGCCTTTCTACACCCCACGCATGGCTCCAGCGCGTCAAGTCTAAATTGACCGCATGGCTTTTATCACTGGGGCCTTGGGCTGGTTCAGTCCATTCGCAAGATGCCCTGGAGCCCACCGATTTGCAGATCAGATTGCTCAATGCAGGCCTTCGCTCCAGAACGGCTATCTCGATTTTTCTAGGGTTGAAGACATTGCTGACTTTTGTGTTGCCTGTTTGTTTTGTCGCACTGGTATGGGCGCTGCAATGGTCAGGACCGGACTTGGTGTTCTGGGCCGGCATCATGACAGCGGCGTCTATAGGTTATTACCTGCCCAATGTGGTTTTACAGCAAATGATCAAGCAACAGCAGAAAATTTTGTTTCATGCATTTCCGGATGCGTTGGATCTGATGCGTTTGTGCGTGCAAGCTGGTCTGGGCCTGGACGCCGCCATCGAGCGGGTGGGGCGTGAAATGCGTTTGTCGTACCCACAACTCTCAGATGAATTTGCCTTGACGGGGCTGGAGCTGCGTGCAGGGGCCTCACGTGAAGAAGCTTTGCGCCACCTGGCTCTGCGTGTAGGTCTACCCGATATACAAGGCTTGGTGTCTTTGCTGATACAGGCCGATCGATTCGGCACCAGCATCGCAGAATCTCTTGAGGTCCATTCGGACGCGCTCAGAACCAAGCGACGATTGATCGCCGAAGAAGCGGCGGCAAAATTGCCTATCAAGCTGCTGATACCTTTGATTTTTTGTGTGTTCCCGGCTTTGATGACCGTGCTCTTGGGGCCCGTGGTGATCAGCATCACGCAGCACTTGTTCCCACTGGTTAACAATTGAATGGGCAAATGATCCGGGATACCAAGGCCCATACTTCATGTGAGCCTTGGACAAAGGGCTTAGAGCTCGCTCACTCGTTTTCTTTGGAGTAAACCCCCATGCCATCTTGTTCTCGGTGCGGTCAGCCTCCGAGACTTTTCAGTCAAGGCCCTTGACCCTCTAAGCATTTGTCAGGTCTTTGCAAGCCTAATCTGCACCTCGATCGCGCTTATTTTGTTTTTATTTATTATTTGTATTTATTATTTAATTAAATATATTTAATTTTTAAAAATAAAAAATTGTTTTTTTCACGGACTCAACTGTTTCAGTTTTTTAAACACAGGTCAGCTTCATCGGCGATATGGGCCAAAAACTTTCCGTTGGCGAGTATGTTGTCAGCAGTGTCTTTCAACTGTCCATTCTGTAGTTTGCTGTACTTGAGTGGTAGAAACTTGGTTCGATGAGGGCTATATCAACCGTGTGCGCGTGGGGCAGGCTGACCAATGGCTAGCCGATGCCGAATTGGATGGCGATAGACTCGGATGCAGTCCGTAAGTTAACCCGTAAAGAGCTGGCTATCTTGCTGGTGAGCCATCTGATGTCGAGAGATAATATGGTCTCTGAGAGCCAGAGCGTGCGGTCTATCGAGTGGCGTTCTAGGTGCATGTCATACCGGCGCGGTTGAGCGGGCGCCAATGGCGTGGATAACTGGTAATCCAAGCCGATTGGGCCAGTCTACTGGCGCGCTATGCATGCCATGCCCTCCCGGTGGTGATTCGGTAAATGGGGTTTTTTAAGTCAGTCCTAAAAAATACTCGGGAGTAAATAGTCAGAGGGGCTTTTATGAAAGATGTGGAAAACTACAAGCCTTAGATAACACCATTACCTAAATTGATGATGGATATTAAATTTACTCTTCACCAGCTTATAATTAGCATTGCACATGCTTATAACCGCGATATGACCCTTGACATGGTGGGGGTCGTTGGTTCGAATCCAATCGCGCCTACCAAGATTCAAAAACCCCGATAAATCATTGATTTGTCGGGGTTTTTTGTTTTTTGAGGTTGATCAGCCTGATCGTTTATTTTCTTGAGTATGAGAAAAGCAGGAGAAAAACAGGGTGAAGTTATTTCCAGCCTGGACTCATCCATTTGCAAAGAAACCATGCGTGGCCCGCGCCTTCAACGCTCATGTGGGGGCGGCGAAGCAGAACATGTCAACGCCATCACATCATCGTAGCGCCATACAGTGACCCTGCGCCCGAGACGAATGGGTTTCGGCAATTCCCCGTCGCGAACCCCTTGAAGCCACTTGCTTCTCGAAATGGGGATGATCGGTGGTACAGGAGGCTGGGCATTGGGGTCACCCATGATTTGTTTGAGCCTCAGTAACCGCTCGGTCGTTGGGACGGTGCGATGCAGGATTGGTTCGGCGCTGTGGGAGCTTGAGTTTGTGTTCATGATGAGCCATGATGTCCAACCCCTGAATCGATGAGTGGAACTGACCATGAAAACCCACACCCCAGCCTGGTACAACGAGCAGTACAACAACCGCGCCCGAGTTCCCGATGCCCTGTTGCACCTGCAACGCTGGGCCCTGTGGTCTGCCGAGGCCATGGCAGACCTCAGTGGCCAAATCGATGTGCCCTATGGCCCTACAGCCGGACAACGCTTGGACGTTTTCTCAGCGCCCAAGTCGCGGGCCCCGATCGTGGTGTTCATCCACGGCGGCTATTGGCGTTCATTGGACAAGTCGGATCACACGTTCGTGGTGCCGGAGCTGATCCATGCCGGGGCTTTGCCCGTGGTGCTGAATTACGACCTCGCCCCCCAGGTTCGGGTGAGCGAAATTTGCCTCCAGATCCTGCGGGCTTTGGCCTGGGTTTGGCGCCAGGCCCCGACGTTGGGCGGTGACCGGAACCGCATTCATGTGGTCGGCCATTCCGCCGGTGGGCACCTGGCGGCCATGGCCTTGTGTGCGCAATGGCCCCAATTCGACCGCGGCTTGCCCGTTGATTTGGTGAAATCAGCCCTATCGATCTCGGGGGTGCATGAATTGGACAGCGTGCGCCAGGCAGGCTTCGTTCAGGCCGATCTGAAATTGACCGCCTCCGAGGCGATTCAGTGCAGCCCAGCCTGGATGCCCGGGCCCCCTCAAGGGCAGATTCATTGCTTGGCGGGAGCCTTGGAGAGCCCCGAGTTTTTGCGTCAAAATGAATTGCTTCGACAGGCTTGGGGGTCATCCACTGTGCCCACCGTCAAGGCTTTGGCGGATGAAGACCATTTCAGCATTCTGAATCAGTTCAGAGATTCACAAAGTGAGGTCATGCAAAGTGTTCGGCGCATGCTGGAGGGCTGATTGGACATTTACCCAAGTTTGCATTCATCTGGCTTGTAACCGTCACGCAAACGGTTATCCTGCCCCATTGCTTTTGATGGTCTGACATGCTTTTCTTTCGTCATTTCACACGCCTGGCCACTCTGGAACTGCGACTGATTTCGTCGCCCAGGTATTGGGCTGCGGCTTTGGCGGTGGTGGCTTGTATTCCGGCGATTTATTTGCTCATTTATTTGTCCAGCATGTGGAACCCTGCCGCCCACACCCGGTCCTTGAAGGTGGGTTTGGTCAACCTGGACAAGGGCTACACCTACCGCCAGCAGGGTGTCGAGATGGGTGCCGATTTGGTTGCCCGTCTGATGCAAAAGCAGGAATTCGGTTACCTGCGCATCGACAACGCCGACCAGGCGCACCGTCAGGTTCGAACCGGCGAGTTGGCCTTTGCCGTCATCATCCCCCCCGATTTTTCAGCCTTGGCTTTGCCGGGACGAATGGCTGGCGAAGGTCGACTCGAGATTTACGCTTCGGCCGGCAACAACTATCAGACCTATCTGATCGCCAAAAAATGGGCCGAAACCCTGGATAACGATCTCAATCAGGCGTTGAACCAACAACGCTGGCGCTTTGTCCTGAATGCCTCGGTGGCACAAGGCGACTTGCTGGAACTCAGGGGGGCGTTGGGCAAGCTGCAACAGGGCACGCAAGACTTGAGCAACGGATTGAAAGCGGCCTCTCGAGGCAGCAACAAATTGGTCCAAAATTCGCAACATTTGTCCGAGGAGGTGAGTCGCCTTGCCCAGGGCACCACCCAACTGGGACAGTTTGTCCGTGGCATTGAGACGGCACTGCCTCCTGCCGAGGAGGTGCGCAAAGTGCGCGTAGGGGCTGAAGATCTGGCCACGGCACATCATGAGTTGGACAAGGCGTTGATCAACTTGCACGCCGGCAGCACCAAACTCAGCCAAGGGGTGGATCAGTTTCGGCAAAATCAGTCGGGGTTCCCTTTCTTCAGCAGCAATTTGGCCGAGGCGCTGGACCCTTTGCAAACGGGTTTGAACGATCTCAAAGACGGCCTCTTCAAGACCCAACAAGGCCATCGACAGATGGTTGCTGGCAGTGAGGCTTTGCGTGATTCTGTCCGGGCGTTGGCCTTTGGGGTGCGAGACTTGCGCGCCAGCGTGCGGCAAGTGGTCGCCCGCCTTCCCGATCACTCGCAACTTCAGTCATTGAGCTCTGGCGCCCACGACTTGGCACAAGCTCAGGCACAACTGGATACCGGGCTCAAGCAATTGCTCGATGGCAGCGTTTATTTGCAATCCTCCACCCAATGGCTCATCAGCAAAGTCCCGACAGAAATCCGGCTGATCGATGGCAGCCCAGAAGGTTTGGCACATTCGGTGGCGGCAGAGTTGAAGGTTGAGTCGCCCGTTACCCATTTGGGGGCGGCGATGGTCCCCAACGTCATCCCGGTGGCCGTCTGGTTGGGCGTCAGCGTGGCCATTTTTCTGATTCGGGGCCGGCAGTTTCCGCTTCGAGCCAGGCGCTATGGCCGTTTGGCCCTGTTGCTGGGCAAGTCCACGGTACCGGCGTTGCTGGTGATCGCGCAGACCCTGATTTTGCTGCTGGTGCTCAAGTTGGGCTTTGACTTGCAAGTTCAAAACTGGATGGCCCTGACTTTGCTCATGATCAGCACCGCATTGGCATTTTTGTTTGTTTTGTTGTTGTTCATCCGGGTGGCAGGAGACACAGGAAAAGCCTTGGCCATGTTGCTGCTGGCTTTGCAGATCTCTGCGTCGGGCGGGGTGGTGCCGATCGAGCTCAGTGGCGAATTTTTTTCAGCCCTCAGCCCCTGGTTGCCCATGACCTGGATGGTGCACGGTCTCAAAGCGGCCATGTTTGGGGCTTATGAAGCCGATTGGCTCAGGCCTTGGCTGTTGACCTTGTGCTTAGGCCTGGTCAGTGCCGTGGCCGCCACTTGGCTCGGACGCAGCCAATATCGGCGGGCCAGCCAGCTCAAGCCGGCCATGGACCTGTGAGCCGGGGTGGGGTGTTAACATGTCCATTCACCTGATCTGCTGCGCAACATGACCCGTTCTGCTTTGTCTCACTCCTTCGATGTGCTGTCGATCGGTGAGGCCTTGATCGAGTTCAATCAGGTGCAGGCGGCGCCCCCTACCTACCTGCAAGGCTTCGGCGGCGACACCAGCAATGCCATCATTGCTGCAGCCCGTGCCGGGGCCCGATGCGCATATCTGACTCTGTTGGGCGATGACCATTGGGGGCAGCGGCTGCTCGATATCTGGTCGAGCGAAAAAGTGGATGTCTCGGGCGTACGGCGCTTGCCGGGATGCGCCACGGGTTTGTACTTTGTCCACCACGATGCGCAAGGCCATCATTTCAGTTATGCCCGCTCCGGATCGGCAGCCAGTCGCATGCAAGCGTCTGAACTCGATGGCATTTGGGGCGACATTTTGGCGCAAAGCCAGTGGTTGCATGTCTCGGGCATCTCGCTGGCGATCTCGGCAAGCGCACGTGAGTTGGTGCTGCAAGCCATGCAGCAGGCGCGTCAGCATGGCGTCAAGGTGGCACTGGACACCAACCTGCGCCTTTCCTTGTGGCCCCTGGAGTTGGCACGCCAGACCCTGACGAAAGCCGCTGCCCTGTGTGATCTGCTGCTGCCCAGCCTGGAAGACATGACTCAACTCACCGGCCAGCACGATCCGCAAGAGATCGCCGGCATCTGCCACGCCTGGGGCGCTTCCGAGGTGGTGTTGAAGTTGGGTGCTCAAGGCGCCCAAATCAGTCGATCAGGCCAACTGAGCCGGGTCCCTGGGTGGTCAGTTCAGGCGGTTGACGCAACCGGCGCTGGCGATTGCTTTTGCGGCAACTTGCTGGCTCGCCTGACGCAGGGCGATGACTTGGCCCAGGCCTGTCTCTGGGCCAATGCCGCCGCCGCCCTGTCGGTGCAAGGGCACGGCGCGATCGCTCCCTTGCCCTCGGCAGGGCAGGTGCGGGAGTTTTTAGCCCTGAAGTGACAGCGGGCAGGGAACACCCGATCTTGCGTGGCCGATTTTGGGTTTATAAAAGAGTGGCATCGGTTGCGTTCAGATGACCGAGCCAAACTCACCTGAGGAGACAAACATGTTGCGACAATTTCTGACGCGTATGCTGGGCGTCTGGTTGGGTCTGACCCTGCTGGCTCCATTCGCCTGGGCGCAAAACTACCCCAATCGCCCCATCACCCTGATCGTACCTTGGGGGGCGGGGGGCGGCACTGATGCCGTGGCTCGCATCATCGGCGCTTTGCTTGAAAAAGACCTGGGTCAACCCGTCAATGTCGTCAACCGCACAGGAGGCAACGGCGTCGTGGGTCATTCGGCCATCGCAACGGCTGCTCCCGATGGATACACCCTGGGCATGATCACGGTGGAGATTTCCATGATGCATTGGGCCGGGTTGACCCAGTTGACCCCCAACGATTTCACCCCGATCTCCCTGATGAACATCGATCCGGCGGGTGTGACCGTGCGGGCCGATTCGCCCTACAAGTCCCTCGATGATCTGGTCAAAGCGATCCGGTCCAATCCGGGTAAATTCAAGGCCTCGGGCACGGGGCAGGGCGGTATCTGGCACTTGGCTTTGGCAGGCATGCTCAAAGACCTGAAAGTCGATGTTTCGGCTGCGCCCTGGGTGCCATCTAATGGGGCCGCTCCTGCGATGAACGATTTGGCTGCCGGCGGCATCGAATTCGTGACTTGCTCCTTGCCGGAGGCGCGTGCCCTGATCGACGCCGGCAAGGCCAGGCCCTTGGTCATCATGGCCAATGCCCCCTCGGCGTTGTACCCCCAAGTGCCGACCCTGAAAGCTGCCACCGGCAGCGACTGGACCATTGGGGCTTGGCGTGGCATTGCCGGCCCCAAGGGCATGCCCGCCGATGTGCAGGCCAAGCTGGGTACGGCTTTGAAGAAAATCTACGACAGCAAGGACTATCAGACTTTCATGGCTGGCCGGGGTCTGGGCATGCTGTACGCCGATGGCAAAGGCTTTGAGCAATTCATGGCCAAGGGGAATACCGACATGGGTCAGGTCATGAAGTCGCTGGGGTTGGCCAAGTAAGTCATGAAAATCCATGACCTGCTCAGCGGCTTGTTGCTGCTGGCCTTGGCGTTGGCCATTGCTGTCAACATCAGCGGATTTCCCACGATACCCGGCCAGAACATCGGGCCAGCGGCCTTTCCGGGGCTGCTGGCTGTTTTGTTGGCTTTTTGTGCCGTGTTGCTGATCATCAAGGGTTTGCGATCCCAACGCCAACAACCACAGCCCTGGCTGGTGCCAGGAGACTGGTTGCGCTCAGCCAGCCACCGGCGCAACTTCTTCATCACCTTGGCCTGCTTGCTTTTTTACATCTTTGGGTCCGATGTGCTGGGTTTCCTGATCAGTGCTTCGCTCATCCTGGTGGTGATGTTCAGCGCCTTGGGTGTCCGAGCCCGCATGGTGGTGCCGTTGGCCTTGCTGGTGACATTAGTCATCCACACGGTGTTTTACAAAGGCCTGCGGGTGCCTTTGCCCTGGGGGCTCATGTTGCCCTTGCAATGGTGAGGAGTCGCTCATGACCTGGAGCCTGTTCATGCAGTCATTGGGGTTGGTGCTGGACCCCTATGTGCTGATGGTGATTTTTTGCTCGGCCCTGTTTGGCTTGTTCGTCGGTTGCATCCCCGGGCTGACCGCCACCATGGCCACAGCCTTGCTGGTACCGATCACTTTTTTCATGCCGCCGGTCCCAGCTGTGGCGGCAATCGTCACAGCAACTGCGATGGCGATCTTTTCTGGCGATATCCCGGGTGCCTTGCTGCGCATCCCCGGGACACCAGCCTCGGCGGCATACACGGACGAGGCCTATCAGATGACGCTCAAGGGGCAGGCCGAGGTGGCGCTGGGGGCGGGTCTGGTTTTTTCGGCCATTGGGGGTCTGTTTGGCACGCTGGTGATGATCTGGTTTTCACCCAGTTTGGCCGAAATTGCTTTGAAGTTTTCCTCCTTTGAGTATTTCTGGCTGGTTGTGCTGGGTTTGGCCGGGGCGGTCTTCATTGGCAACGCCAGCGTCCTCAAGGCCAGCATTTCATTGCTGTTGGGCCTGTTGGTGGCTTGCATCGGTTTGGAGAATCCGGCGGCGCATCCGCGTTTCACCTTTGGATTGCCTCAACTGATGAGCGGAGTCGAGTTGATTCCCATGATGGTCGGCATGTTCGCCATCTCGGAATTGTTGCGCTACATCACCAATTTGGACCCGCCTGCCATTTTGGCGACAGAAAAAATTGGCAATATTTTCAGCGGCATGTGGAGCCTGTTGTCGCGCTACCGCTGGCCCTTGTTGCGAGGCAGCGCCCTGGGAACGGTCATCGGCATCCAGCCAGGTTCCGGCGCGGACATGGCCTCATGGATGAGCTACGCCATGAGCAAAAAATTTTCCAAGGAACCCGAAAAATTTGGCACGGGCCACGTCGAGGGCATCGTCGAGTCTGGCGCGGCCAATAACTCATCGTTGGCCGGGGCCTGGATACCCGCCATCGTGTTTGGCATACCCGGTGATTCGATCACCGCCATTGCCATTGGCGTGCTGTACCTGAAGAACATGAACCCGGGACCGACGATATTCGTCAATCATCCGGAAAACATTTACGCCATTTTCCTGGTTTTCATCCTGGCCAACATCATCATGGTCCCGCTGGGTTGGCTCACCGTCAAGTTGGCCACCCGCATCCTCAAGTTGGCGCGCAACATCTTGATGCCCACCATCTTGCTGTTTTGCATTGTGGGCGCTTTCGCAATCAACAACTCGGTCTGGGGTGTGGTGCTGATCCTGTTTTTTGGTGTGTTGGCTTTCGTGCTGGAAGAAAACGGCTTTCCGGTGGCGCCGGCCATTTTGGGGGTGGTGTTAGGCACCATGATGGAGGAGAACTTCGTCACCTCGATGATCAAGTCAGACGGCGATCCGTGGGTCTTTTTTACCCGCCCGATCGCAATGTGGCTGGCGGCGGGAACGATGCTGATTCTGTTTTGGCCGGTGCTGGCCTGGGCCTGGCGCGGCCTCAGACGTCCCCGCCCCCCAAGGCTTTGAACAACTGGCCCGTGGCGCTCAGCCATTGTCTTCGGGTCAGCAGCAGCGACTGTTCGGCCGTCAAAGCGTCGCGTTGCGCATCCAGCCACTCTAACAGGCTGGCCGCGCCAGCGCGGTGCCTGATTTCGGTCAGGCGCAGGCGTTCGCGCTGAGCCTCAAGCGTGGCTTGTTGGGCTTGCCATTGCTGTCCCAATGTGTCGCGGGCGGATAGCAAATCGGCCACCTCACGGAAGGCTTGTTGCAAGGTCTTTTCATAGTTGACCACCCACTGGTTGTGGCGTGCTTGCGCCAAATCAACACCAGCATCCAGGCGCCCGCCGTCGAAGATCGGTGCTTGCAAACTGGGCACAAAACTCCAGGCTTGACTGCCGCCCCCCATCAGGTTGTTCAAAGCCGGGCTGGCACTGCCGACCAAGCCGGTCAATTGCAAACGGGGGAAAAAAGCCGTGCGGGCCGCATGGATGTTGGCGTGAGCGGCCTGCAACCTTTGCTCTGCCGCGCGCACGTCCGGCCGATTGAGCAACACTTGCGAAGACAGATTGGCACCCCAGGACAGGTTCAGGTTTTGTGCGGTCAGGGGCAGGCCATCGACCCAGCGCTCGGGCAGACTGCCACCCACCAGCAAGTTCAACGCGTTGCGAGCTTGTTCCAGTTGTCGTCGGGTCGCAGCCAACTCTGAACGCACACCCATGAGCGCGGAGAGTGTCAAGGCCACATCGAGTTCGCTGGCCGCACCGGCGTCTCGCTTGCGTTCGGTCAAGGCATGCACTTGATGACGAGATTGCTCGGTCTGGGTCAGCAGGCTCAGTCGCTCACGGGCTTCAAGCAAGGCAAAGTAGGCGTTGGCCACATCGCTCACCAGCGTCATGCGCAGGGTGCGCTGGTCTTGCTGAGTGGCCTGGAAATTAAGTCGGGCCGATTCAGACAAACTGGCCACACGACCCCAGACGTCGAGTTCAAACGACAACAGGTTCAGCCCGATGTCATAACGGCGGGTGTTGATGGCCATGCTGTTGCCCTGAACCAAAGGGGGGGTGCGGGCGCTGGTGTGGCTGGTTCCCAAAGTCACGCCGGGCGCCTGGTCCGCCCGCTGGATGCCCCACAGGGCACGGGCTTCCTCGATGCGAGCCAGGGCCAGCCGCAGATCATGGTTGCGTGCCAGGGCGGTCTGGATCAGGGCTTGCAGGCTGGCATCGGTGTACAAAGACGTCCATGGCAAGTCAGGCCACTCGGTCTGACTGGTCGCGTTGGGCTCCCCCCAGGTCGCTGGCAAACCGGCATCCGGGCGCTGATAGGCGGGCCGATGGGAGCATGCGACCAGCAACAGGGTGGTTGCAATCAACCCGAACCGCGACCCCAAGAGGGTTGTCGCTGTCCGGGGTGTCCGGGAGGGGCGTCGGCTGTCACTCATGACGGCCTCCTTGCAGGGGTGACGATGGGTCCAGAGCCGTTGATGCCTGCGCGACGATACCCGGATCGGGTCGACCCGGGAAGAAGCGGCGCACCACCACGAAGAACACGGGCACCAAGAAAACCGCCAGAACCGTGGCTCCGATCATGCCGCCGATCACCCCAGTGCCGATGGCCTGGCGACCCTTGGCACCCGCACCGGTAGACAGCGCAAGGGGCAGGACGCCCAGGATGAATGCGATCGAGGTCATCAGGATGGGCCGAAAGCGCAAGCGGCAGGCCTCAAGCGTGGCCTCTATCGCACTGCGACCCGCATCGTTCAGGGTGCGGGCAAATTCAATGATCAGGATGGCATTTTTGGATGACAAACCGATGATGGCGATCAGTCCCACCTTGAAAAACACATCGTCTGGCAAACCGCGCAACATGACCGCCAGAACCGCACCCAGCAGGCCCAGCGGTACCACCAGCATCACGGCAAAGGGGATGGACCAACTTTCGTACAAGGCGGCTAACGCCAGAAAAACCACCAGGATGGAGATGACAAACAAGGCCGGAGCCTGATTGCCCGACAGGCGTTCTTCAAGCGAAGTGCCTGACCATTCAAAGCCCAGACCGGGCGGCAGTTTGGCGGCCAGTTCTTCCATGGCCCGCATCGCATCGCCTGAACTGCGACCCACTGCGGGTGACCCAGAGATTTTCACGGCGGGCAAGCCGTTGTAGCGATCGAGCTTGGGCAGGGCAACCGACCATCTGGCCGTGGCAAATTCGCCCAGCACCACATATTCGCCCCGCGTGTTGCGCACCGGCAGCTTGAGGATGCTTTCGGGACTGCGCCGCAATTCGGGGTCGGCTTGCATCTGGACGCGCAAAATCCGGCCTTCGCGCACAAAATCGTTCAGGTAAGCCACGCCCAAAGTGGCTTGCAGGGTTTCATTGAGGGCAGCCAGGTCGATGGACAATGCGCGCGCCTTGACCCGATCCACGTCGAGCAGCAACTGCGGAGCAGGCTCTTGGCCTTCAGGGCGTACATTGGCCAAAACGGGATGCTTCGAGGCCATGCCCAGCATCATGTTCCGAGCCTCCAACAAGGCTTCGCGGCCCAAGCCAGCACGGTCTTGAAGCCGGAAGTCAAACCCCCCCACTGCGCCCAGTTCGGGAATGGGTGGCACATTGACCGCCAGGGCAAAGGCTTGCTTGATCGAAAACAAGAACATGTTCGCGCGTTGGATCACGGCCTGCACCGAGTTTGCAGGCGCTTTGCGTTCGTCCCAGCCCTTGAGCTTGACAAAAGCCAGTGCGGCATTTTGACCTCGACCAAAGAAAGAAAAGCCCAGCACGCCGATCACATGCTCGACCTCGGGCTGTTGCAAGAAAAAGTCTTCGGCTTGCGACAGGACTTCACGGGTGCGCTCGGTCGAAGCCCCGGGGGGCAGTTGCACGATGCTGATGAAGTAGCCCTGGTCTTCGTCGGGCAGGAAACTGCCAGGCAGTTTGGGAAACAACCAAACTGTGACACCGCAGATGGCCAGATAAATCACCATCCAGCGCAAAGGTCGCTTGAGGATACCCCGTACCGAGGATACATAGCGTTCACTGGTGCGGGTAAAAGCGCGATTGAACCAGCCGAGCACGCCGGTTTCAGCTGCTGCATGACCTTTTTCTATCGGTTTGAGCACCGTCGCGCACATCGCCGGCGTGAGGGTGATGGCCATCAGGGCCGAAAGCAGCATGGTCAGCACCAGCGTGACCGAAAATTGGCGGTAAATGGCACCGACCGAACCGCCGAAAAAGGTCATGGGAACAAACACGGCACACAAGACCAGCGTGATGCCGATGATGGCCGAGATGATTTGGCCCATGGCTTTGCGGGTCGCATCACGCGGGGTCAAACCCTCTTCACTCATGATCCGCTCGACGTTCTCCACCACGACGATGGCGTCATCGACCACAATGCCGATGGCCAACACCATCGCAAACAGGGTCAGCACATTGATGGAGTAGCCCAGCAGGTAAAGGCCGCTGAAGGCGCCCAACAATGCCACAGGGACCACCACGGCGGGAATCAGCGTGGCCCGGAAATTACCCAGAAACAACCACATGACGAGGAACACCAGAGCCATGGCCTCGAAGAGGGTGTAGACCACTTCCTTGATCGAGATCTCGACAAAAGGCGAGGTGTCATAAGGGACATCCCATGCCACGCCGGGCGGAAAATAGGCTTCCAGTTCCTTCATGCGCTGGCGCACGGCTTTGGCCACATCGAGGGCGTTGCCAGTGGGCGAGACCCGAACCCCGATGGCCGCAGAGGGCTTGGTGTCGATGCGGGCCGAAATGTTGTAGTCTTGCGCCCCCAGTTCGACCCGTGCCACATCTTTCAGATAAACCGCTGATCCATCGGGTTGGGTCTTGATCAGAATGCGCTCAAACTCTTGTGGCCGCGACAAGCGGCTGCGCAACACCACCACGGCATTGAGTTGCTGTCCAGGTAAGGCCGGGTTCTGGCCGACTTCGCCCGTGGCGAGTTGGATGTTTTGCGCCCGCACGGCGGCGCTGACATCGCTGGGTGCGATGCCGAAAGACTGCAGCTTGTAAGGGTCGAGCCAGATCCGCATCGAATACTCGGTGCCAAACAAATTGGCTTCGCCGACACCAGGGACCCGACGCAATTGGTCCAGCACGGTGGTGGCGGCAAAACTGCCCAGGGCAACGGCGCTTTTGCTCTCGTCTTTCGAGGTCAGCACCACAAACATCAGGTAATTGCGTTGTGGTTTGGTGACCGGCACGCCGAGTCGGCGCACATCATCTGGCAGTCGCGCTTCAATGCGCTTGAATCGGTTTTGGGCCTCGACCGAAGCGATGTCGATGTTGGTGCCCGCTTCAAAGGTCAGGGTCAAGGTGCCGGTGCCCAACTCGGAGGCGGCTTCCATGTAGATCAGTCGCTCGATACCGTTCATCTCCTGTTCAATCAGCGAGGTCACGGTTTGTTCGATGACCTCCGCGGAAGCGCCGGGGTAGGTGATGTTGAAGGCAATCGAGGGTTGCGCCACTTGCGGGTATTGCGCCACCGGCATTTTGCGCAAGGCCAACGTACCGGCCAGCACGATGAAAATGGCGATCACCCAGGCAAAAATAGGCCGGTCGATGAAGAATTTGGCCAACATGTTCAGGGGGCTCGCTTCAGTTCAACCGGTTTGACCAATGTGCCGGGTCGGGCTTTTTGCAAACCATCGACCACGATCCGCATGCCGGGCTTTAGCCCGGACTTCACCACCCAATGGGTTCCGCTCATGGGGCCGGTCTGGATCTGCACGGGCAGGGTTTTGTGGTCTTCTCCAACGGCCAGCACATAGGGGCCTTGGGCGTTCATCAGCACAGCGCGTTGTGGCACGGTGATCGCCGAAGGCATGCTGGCCTGAGCCAGTCGGATGCGCACGAAACTGCCGGGCATCAGCTCGGTCTTGGGGTTGGGAAACTCGGCCCGCAGGTAAACGGCTCCGGTGTTGGGATCGACTGTTTTTTCGGCCACTTTCAATTGGCCGCTCAGGGGGTAGACCCGGCCATCGGCTTGGATCAATTGCACCTTCCATGTGGCATGGGCTTTGAGTTCCCCACGCTCGAGCGATCGACTCAAGGCCAGCCATTCGCTTTCGGTCTGCGTGAAGTTGACCAGAATCGGGTCGAGTTGATCGATGGAGGCCAGGGGGGTGCTTTCGCCCCGACCGACCAGCATGCCCTCGGTGACAAGGCTGCGACCAATGCGCCCCGAAATGGGCGCTTGGACCAAAGCATTTTCGAGGTCCAGCATTGCGCGTGACAGGGTTGCCTGAGCCTGTTTGTGCCGAGCCATTGAAGCGTCAAACTCTTGCTGGCTGATGGCTTTGGCGTCCAGCAACGCTTGGTTGCGTTGCCAGTTTTGCTGGGCCACCAGGGCGTCAGTTTGGGCTGCTTCGAGTGCCGATCGGTAGGTTCGTGGGTCGATTTCGAACAAGGGGCTGCCAGCTTTGACCTCTGTCCCTTCGGTGTAACGAACTTTTTGCACCACACCCTCGACCCGGGCTCGAACCAGCGCGGTGCGAACCGCTTGCAAGCGCCCGGATAACTCGGTGGTGAGATCGACCGTCTGTTCGCTGACTTCGATCACGGCGACTTCGGGAGGGGGGGGCGCCGAACCGCCTGCAGGGGCGGCGGCAGGTTTGACTTCGTTGCCCTGGCTGCAAGCAACCAACAGGGTGGTCAGCAAGAGGGCAGACGCAAGGCGGGGGCAGGCAGGGTAGCGCATGGGTAGACGATCGATTCGTAAACCTGTTAGCGTATCACCAACCAGGCTGGCATGTGCAGCCCGTCGGGTCGATCTGGGCCGGCTTTACGAAAATTCATCCGTGGGCTTGAACGCCCGGGCGCGAGTCAAAACTTCCCGCGTTGTTTCAGTCGGCTCAGTGTCTCTGCGGACAGGTTGAGGTAGGCCGCCAATTCTTTTTGCGGGATGCGATTGAACATGTCGGGGTGTTTGCGCTTGAATCGACTCACCCGGCCGGGTGCATCGAGCAAATGCAGGGTGATCGTGTGGGCCATGATTTCGCTCATGAGGTTCATGACATAACGCTCAAAAGCTTCACGCACCTGGGGCCGTTTTTGCAGAAAATCGACCCACTGCGGCATGGACAATTTGGCCACACGGGCTTTGCTCACCGACACAATGCTATAGGGTGTGGGGGTTCCCAGGCACCAGGCGGCGTAACTGGTTTCCATCTCGCGCTCGTTGGCAAAGCGCAAGATCATCTCCTTGGCCTCCAGATTGGCCACCACTCGCTTGAGCAAGCCATCAACGATGAAGTAGTGCTCCATGTCGCGCACACCCTGGTGCAAAAGGTGCTCACCTTTGTTGCAATCGACCACGGTCAGCATCGACTCCAACTCTTGCATCGAGGCCGTGTCAAGCTCGGCCAGCAAGGGGGTCTGCCGCACTTGGAGCCGAATCACGTTGCGCTCGGGGTGTTGCTCCAGGGCAGTGGCCTTCAGGCCGCTGCGACCACGTCCGCCCCGGCCGGGCGGCAGGTGCGTGACCCGGTTCTCGAACTGATCTGGAAAGCCCGACAGATCGTGGGGGTTAAAGGGGTCTGGAATGTTCATGCCGCAGAGTGAAAAGGGGTGTGAATTCTAAAAAATTGACCTTGATCAATGGAGAAAGCGCGACCACGCTTTTACAGTTGCGCCAGTTTACTTTGACCAACATGGGCACAGCCCGATTCATCCCGAGGGACACGACAAAATGACTGACGCCAATCAAGTTGCCGAAATCGACGCTTTCCATCTGCTGATCGAAGGCCTCAAGCTCAACGGCATTGAAACCATTTACGCCTTGCCCGGCATTCCCATCACCGACCTGTGCCGCAAGGCTCAGGCTGCCGGCATGCGCGTCATTTCTTTCCGCCACGAACAGCACGCCGGTAACGCGGCGGCCATCGCAGGCTTTTTGACCCAAAAACCAGGCGTTTGCCTGACTGTTTCTGCCCCCGGCTTTCTCAATGGCCTGACTGCTTTGGCAAATGCTACCACCAACTGTTTCCCCATGATTCTCATTTCAGGTTCGTCCGAGCGTGAAATTGTGGACCTGCAGCAAGGTGATTACGAAGAAATGGATCAGTTGGCCATTGCCAAGCCTTTGTGCAAAGCGGCCTATCGCGTGCTCGAAGCCGAAGACATCGGCGTGGGCATTGCGCGCGCCATCCGCTCGGCGGTTTCGGGACGGCCCGGCGGCGTGTATCTCGACTTGCCCGCCAAGTTGTTCACGCAGAGCCTGCCCGTCGAAGAGGGTCGCCAGTCGCTGATCAAGGTGGTCGACCCGGCTCCCCGTCAGATGCCTGCTCCTGAAGCCGTTTCCCGTGCGCTCGATTTGCTCAAGGGCGCCAAAAAGCCCCTGATCCTGTTGGGCAAAGGTGCGGCTTATGCGCGTGCCGAAAAAGAGATCCAGCAGTTGGTCGAAAAGACGGGTATTCCCTATCTGCCGATGTCGATGGCCAAAGGCATTTTGCCGGACACCCATGAGCAGTCGGCAGCTGCGGCGCGCTCGTATGTGCTCCCCGAAGCCGATGTGGTGGTGTTGATTGGCGCGCGCCTGAACTGGTTGTTGTCCCACGGCAAAGGCAAGACCTGGGGTGGCAAAACCTCCAAGACCTGGGGCGGCCAGCAGTACATCCAGATCGACATCTCTCCCATTGAAGCCGACAGCAATGTGCCCATCGCCGCGCCTTTGGTGGGTGATGTGGGCTCTTGCGTGTCGGCCCTGTTGAACGGCATAGGCAACAACTGGGCCAAGCCGCCTGCGGAGTGGATCAACGCCATCACCGAGCGCAAGACCAAAAATGTGGCCAAGATGGCCGAGACCCTGGCCAAAAACCCCTCGCCGATGAATTTCCACAGCGCGCTGGCTGTGGTGCGCGATGTCATGCGCGACAAGCCGGACACGATTCTGGTCAACGAAGGCGCCAACGCCCTTGACTTCACCCGCAGCATCGTCGACATGTACAAGCCGCGCAAGCGCCTCGATGTCGGCACCTGGGGCATCATGGGCATCGGCATGGGCTTTTCGGTGGCGGCAGCCGTCGAGACCGGCGAGCAGGTGCTGGCGGTCGAAGGCGACAGCGCCTTCGGTTTCTCCGGCATGGAGGTAGAAACCATTTGCCGTTACAACCTGCCGGTTTGTATCGTGATCATGAACAACAACGGCGTCTACAAGGGCACCGACATCAATCCCACCGGGGGCGCCGATGTGGCTCCCACCGTATTTGTGAAGGATGCCCGCTATGAGCAAATGATGGCAGCCTTCGGCGGTGTCGGCGTCTATGCCACCACCCCCGAAGAGCTGCGCAAGGGCATCGACGAGGCTTTCCGCAGCCGCCGTCCGACCCTGATCAATGCCGTCATCGATGAAACCGCCGGCACCGAAAGCGGGCGCATCACCTCCCTCAACCCCACGGCGGCCAAAAAGACCGCCTGAACCATTTCAACCTAAGGAGATCTGCCAAATGGCTAACCAAGACCTGCCCTTGAAAGGCATCAAAATCATCGACTTCACGCACGTGCAAGCTGGCCCGGCCTGTACCCAGTTGCTGGCCTGGTTTGGTGCTGACGTCATCAAGGTCGAGCGCCCGGGCGCCGGCGACGTCACCCGCAGCCAGTTGCGTGACATCCCCGATGCCGACGCGCTGTACTTCACCATGCTCAACAGCAACAAGCGTTCGCTGACCCTGGACACCAAAAATCCGGCGGGCAAGGAAGTGCTCGAAAAGCTCATCAAAGAGTCCGACGTGATGGTCGAAAACTTCGGCCCCGGCGCTTTGGACCGCATGGGCTTTACCTGGGATTACATCCAGAAGCTCAACCCCGGCATGATCCTGGCTTCGGTCAAGGGCTTCAGCGAAGGTCACCACTACGAAGACCTGAAGGTTTACGAAAACGTGGCCCAGTGTGCCGGCGGCGCCGCTTCGACCACCGGTTGGTGGAAGGGTGGCAACACCGAGCCCACCATTTCTGCGGCCGCTTTGGGTGACTCCAACACCGGCATGCACCTGGCCATCGGCATCCTGACCGCCATCATTGGCCGTCAGAAGTCGGGCAAGGGCCAAAAGGTGGCTGTCTCCATGCAAGATGCTGTTCTCAACCTGTGCCGCGTCAAGATGCGCGATCAGCAGCGCCTCGAGCGCGTGGGCTACCTCGAAGAGTACCCCCAGTATCCGCACGAGTCGTTTGGCGACACGGTGCCCCGTGGCGGTAATGCCGGCGGTGGCGGCCAGCCCGGCTGGATTTTGAAGTGCAAGGGCTGGGAAACCGACCCCAACGCCTACATCTACTTCACCATCCAGGGTCACGCCTGGGAGCCGATTTGTGATGCCTTGGGCAAGCCCGAGTGGAAGACCGACCCCAACTACAACACCCCGCGTGGCCGTCAGCCGCACATCATGGACATCTTCCGCACCATCGAAGAGTTCATTGCCGACAAGACCAAATACGAAGCCGTCGATATCTTCCGCAAGTACGACATCCCGTGCGCCCCGGTGTTGTCCATGAAGGAGCTGTTGCGCGACGAATCCCTGCGCAAGAGCGGCTCGATCGTTGAAGTGCCCCACAAAGTGCGCGGCAGCTACTTCACCGTCGGCAGCCCGATCAAGTTCTCGGACATGAAACCCGAGATCACGGCTTCTCCGCTGCTGGGCGAGCACACCGACGAAGTGCTGGCTGAGCTGGGCTATTCAGCCGAACAGATCAAGGCCATGCACGCCAGCAAGGCGGTCTGATGACCCGCCCCCATCCCACTGCGGTGGGCTGGGGGGTCAGGCCAACGGCTGACTGGCCCGTGGCCGGACTCGACCACAGGTTGGGTCCGGCTTTTTTTCAGGGTGAAAACCCCGAATGCCCCATTGACATGGGTCGGGCCATTGCGTTGGACAATACAGGCATCAGAAACCACCCCAAAAGGTAACACCATGACCCAAGCGCTCAAAGGCGTTCGCATTCTTGACTTCACCCACGTCCAGTCGGGACCGACCTGCACGCAGTTGTTGGCCTGGTTTGGTGCCGATGTGATCAAGGTCGAGCGGGCCAAGGTCGGGGACGCGACCCGGGGTCAATTGCGTGACATTCCCGGCGTGGACAGCCTGTACTTCACCATGCTCAACCACAACAAGCGCTCGATCACGCTCGACACCAAAAAGGCGGCCGGGCGTGAAGTGCTCGATCGATTGATCCGTGAGTGCGATGTGCTGGTCGAAAACTTTGCGCCGGGGGCTCTGGATCGCATGGGCATCACCTGGGAGCACATCCAGTCGATCAACCCGCGCATGATTCTGGCCTCGGTCAAGGGTTTTGGCCCCGGGCCTTATGAAGATTGCAAGGTCTACGAAAACGTGGCCCAGTGCACGGGCGGCGCTGCCTCGACCACCGGCGACGAGGATGGCATCCCCATGATCTCGGGCGCCCAGATTGGCGACAGCGGTACTGGCTTGCACCTGGCCCTGGGCATCGTGACGGCCTTGTATCAGCGCACCCTGACCGGTCGCGGCCAGAAAGTTCTGGCGCCGATGCAAGATGCCGTGCTCAATTTGTGCCGGGTCAAATTGCGCGACCAGCAACGCCTCGAGCGCAACGGCGTCCTGCAAGAGTATCCCCAGTACCCGGACGCCAAGTTTGGCGACACCGTGCCGCGCGCCGGCAACGCCTCCGGCGGTGGCCAACCGGGTTCCATCCTCAAATGCAAAGGGTGGGAAACCGATTCGAACGCCTACATCTATTTCATCGTCCAGGAAGCCGTCTGGCCTTCGATTTGCAAAGTCATTGGCGAAGAGGGATGGGTCAACGATGAGGCTTTTGCCACCGCCTCGGCCCGTCTGTTGCACCTCAAACCCATTTTTGCCCGCATCGAGCAATGGACCATGACCAAGACCAAGTACGAGGCCATGGAGATTTTGAACCAGTACGACATTCCTTGCGGGCCGATTTTGTCCATGAAAGAAATCGTCGCCGACGAGTCGTTGCGTCAAACCGGCACCATCGTCGAAGTAGATCACCCGACCCGTGGCAAGTACCTGACCGTGGGCAATCCCATCAAGCTGTCAGACAGCCCAACCGTGGTCGAGCGCTCGCCTTTGCTGGGCGAACACACCCGGGACATTTTGGCCCAGCTGGGCTACACCGAAGCACACATCGAGAGCCTTCGAGCCGAGGGCGTCATCTGAGGATTTCATGAACCATCCCGTCATTCCCATCGCTGTTCAGGCCGCCTCGCGCGAGCGCAAGCGCCAAGGCCCCAAAGGCCGCCGTGCCACCCCTTTGGCCTTGTCTCAAGTGCGTGAGCTGCTGGGGTCGGCTTCGCGCCAGCGCGATTTGCTCATTGAGCACCTGCACAAGATTCAGGATCGATTTGGCCATTTGTCAGCCGATCACCTGGCCGCATTGGCCGAAGAGATGAAGTTGCCGCAAACCGCCGTGTATGAGGTGGCGACCTTCTATCACCACTTCGACGTGGTCAAGGAAGGGCAGGCTGCGCCGGCGCCTTTGACGGTGAGGGTGTGCGATGGTTTGTCTTGCGAGATGGCCGGAGCCCAAGATTTGTTGAAACGGCTGCCCGAGCTCCTGGGCCGCGATGTGCGCGTGATCCCTGCGCCTTGCATCGGCCGGTGCGAGCAAGCGCCGGCCGCTGTGGTGGGGCAACACCCGATCGCCCATACCACGGCTGAAAAAGTCGTCCAGGCGGTCCGGGGCGGTCAAACCCATCACGATCCGGCCCCTTACACCGACATGGCCGCTTACGAGGCGGCAGGCGGCTATGCCCTGCTCAAAGCCTGCGTCTCCGGTCAGCGTGATGTCGAAGACGTCCTCAAGACCATGGAAAACTCCGGCTTGCGCGGCTTGGGCGGCGCCGGTTTTCCGGCGGGGCGCAAGTGGCGCATCGTTCGCGCTGAAACCGGGCCACGCCTGATGGCTGTCAACATCGACGAGGGCGAGCCCGGCACATTCAAAGACCGCCACTATCTGGAGCGTGATCCGCACCGTTTTCTGGAAGGCATGCTGATCGCAGCCTGGGCCGTGGGCATCGAGCGGATTTATGTTTATTTGCGCGACGAATACCACGGCTGCCGGGCGTTGTTGCAAAAGGAAATCGACCAGCTTCAGGCCAGGCCGCCGATCGCCAACCTGCCCGCGATCGAGCTTCGCCGCGGCGCCGGTGCTTACATTTGTGGTGAAGAGTCCGCCATGATCGAGTCGATCGAGGGCAAACGCGGCATGCCGCGCTTGCGCCCTCCCTACGTCGCCCAGGTGGGTTTGTTCGGTCGTCCGACGCTGGAGCACAATTTCGAGACCCTGTATTGGGTGCGCGAGATCCTGGAAAAAGGGGGCGAATGGTTTGCTTCGCACGGCCGCAACGGTCGCAAAGGGCTGCGTTCGTTTTCGGTCTCCGGGCGCGTCAAGAACCCCGGGGTCAAACTGGCCCCGGCGGGGATCACGATCCAGCAACTGATCGACGAATACTGCGGTGGCATGCAAGACGGTCATCGCTTTTATGCTTATCTGCCCGGTGGCGCATCGGGCGGCATCTTGCCCGCCAGCATGAACGACATTCCGCTCGACTTTGACACCCTGCAACCCTACGGGTGTTTCATTGGTTCGGCGGCCGTGATCGTCTTGTCGGACCAAGACACGGCCACCGCTGCGGCCCGCAACATGATGAAATTTTTCCAGCATGAATCGTGTGGCCAGTGCACCCCTTGTCGCGTCGGGACCGCCAAGGCCGTGGCCTTGATGGAAAAGCCGAAATGGGATTTGAATTTGCTGGCCGATCTGTCCAGCGTCATGCGCGATGCCTCCATCTGCGGTCTGGGCCAGGCGGCCCCCAACCCGATGGATTGCGTGATCAAGTATTTCCCTCAAGAACTGGCCTGAGAGAACCCGGAGCCCCCATGAGCACATCTGTCGCTTCCCCAGACACCCCCACCCAGGTGATTCGTTTTCACCTCAACGGCCAGGAGACCGAGGCCCGTCCCGGTGAAACTTTGTTGAAGGTCGCTCAGCGCGCCGGCATCGAAATCCCTCATCTTTGCTACAAAGATGGACTCGAGACCGCTGGCAACTGCCGCGCTTGCGTGGTCGAAGTCGCCGGCGAACGCGTGTTGGCCCCCTCGTGCTGCCGCACGCCCACGCCGGGCATGAAAGTCACCACCGACAGCGAGCGTGCGGTCGGCGCCCAAAAAATGGTGCTGGAACTGCTGCTGGCCGACATGCCCGAAAAGGAATACACCCGCCACAACGAGGTCGATCAGTGGGCCGAGCATCTGGGGGTGTCCAAGCCCCGCTTTGAGTCGCGCCACCAACCGCAAGCGGATTTGTCCCACCCGGGCATCGCCGTCAACCTCGATGCCTGCATCCAGTGCACCCGTTGCCTGCGCGCGTGCCGTGAGGAGCAAGTCAACGATGTGATCGGACTGGCCATGCGCGGTGACCACGCCAGGATCGTGTTTGACATGGACGATCCCATGGGCAACTCGACTTGTGTGGCCTGTGGTGAATGCGTACAGGCGTGTCCCACCGGCGCCCTCATGCCCGCTCGCGAAGTGGCGCTGTCTGAGCCCGATCGGCAGGTCGATTCGGTCTGCCCTTTCTGTGGGGTGGGATGCCAGCTGACCTACAACGTGCGCGATGGGCGCATTGCCTATGTGGAAGGCCGCGATGGCCCCGCCAACCATGGCCGTTTGTGCGTCAAAGGTCGCTACGGCTTTGACTATGCCCACCATCCGCATCGTTTGACCCAACCCCTGATCCGTCGTGCCGACGCGCCCAAATCAGGTGACTTCCAGATGGATCCTGACCGGGTCATGGAGGTTTTCCGTGAAGCGACTTGGGAAGAGGCCCTCGAGTTGGCCGGCGGGGGTCTGCGCAAACTGCGCGATACCCATGGCAAAAAGTCTTTGGCCGGATTCGGCTCTGCCAAGGGCAGCAACGAAGAGGCTTACTTGTTTCAGAAATTGGTGCGCACCGGTTTTGGCACCAACAACGTCGACCATTGCACCCGTTTGTGTCATGCGTCCTCGGTGTCTGCGCTGCTCGAAGGGATAGGCTCAGGGGCCGTGTCCAACCCGGTGATGGATGTGACCAAAGCCGAGGTCGTCGTGATCATCGGCGCCAATCCGACCGTCAACCACCCGGTGGCGGCGACCTGGATCAAAAACGCCGTCCAACAAGGCACCAAGCTGATCGTTCTGGATCCCCGGCGCACCGAACTCTCGCGCTACGCCCACCGTTTCTTGCAGTTCAAGCCGGACACCGACGTGCCGTTGCTCAACGCCATGATGAACGTCATCGTGACCGAGGGTTTGGTCGACCAGAGCTTCATCGACAGCCGCACCATCGGTTACGACGAATTGCGGCGCAACGTCGAAAAGTACACGCCTGAAGCCATGGCTCCGATTTGCGGCATCGACGCCGACACCATCCGCTACGTGGCGCGCTTGTTCGCCACCTCCAAAGGCTCGATGATCCTTTGGGGCATGGGGGTCTCGCAGCACGTGCATGGCACCGACAATGCCCGCTGCCTGATCTCTTTGTCGCTCATGACAGGCCAGATCGGTCGACCGGGCACGGGCTTGCACCCGTTGCGAGGCCAGAACAACGTCCAGGGCGCCTCGGACGCGGGCCTGATTCCGATGATGTTCCCGGACTATCAGCATGTCACCCGTCCCGAGGTCCGTGCCAGTTTCGAACAAGCCTGGAATCTGGCGCCTGGCACACTCGATGACAAGCCCGGCCTGACCGTGGTCGAGGTCATGCAGGCGATTGATCAAGGGCAGATCAAGGGCATGTATGTCATGGGCGAAAACCCCGCCATGTCGGATCCTGACGCCAACCACGCCCGCCATGCGTTGGCTTCGCTCGACTTGCTGGTGGTGCAGGATATTTTCCTGACCGAAACAGCGTACCTGGCCGATGTGATTTTGCCCGCCAGCGCATTCCCCGAAAAGGACGGCACCTTCACCAACACCGACCGCCTGGTCCAGATGGGCCGCAAGGCCATCGAGCCGCCGGGTGACGCGCGCCAGGACTTGTGGATCATCCAGCAAATCGCACAGCGGCTGGGCCTGGACTGGAACTACAGCCATGTCTCTGAAGTTTTTGACGAGATGCGCCACACCATGCCCAGCATCGGTGGCATCACCTGGGATCGCTTGCAACACGAGCATGCCGTCACCTATCCTTGTCGCGCCGAAGGCGATCCCGGCGAGCCGGTGGTGTTCGTCGACGATTTCCCGCGCGAAGACGGCAAGGCCCGCTTTGTGCCGGCCGACATCATCCCGGCGGACGAAAAACCCGATGCCGATTACCCGATGGTGTTGATCACCGGCCGGCAGCTTGAGCACTGGCACACCGGCAGCATGACCCGCCGCGCCAGCGTGCTCGACGCCATCGAGCCCGATCCGGTGGCCTTGGTGCATCCGCTGGATCTCGAAGCGATGGGTGTCCAGCCGGGGCAGCCCATCACCTTGCACTCCCGTCGAGGCGAAGTGACTTTGTACGCCCGTGTCGATGACGGTTCGCCGCGCGGCGCCATTTTTGTGCCGTTTTGTTATTACGAAGCGGCGATCAACCGCCTGACCAACCCGGCGCTCGATCCGTTTGGCAAGATCCCCGAGTTCAAGTATTGCGCCATTCGCATCACTCCCGGCGGACAGGTCACAGCGGCTGGCAGCTATGGCGGGGGTCAGGCGCTCGACAAGATCCAGTCTGCGCTCACCCACGCCTGAGTCACCCGGGTGCCTGACGGCACCCGGGCAGCCCTTATGATCGTGCGCCATGAATGTTGAAGGATTCATGGTTCTGGGTGCGGTCGGCGCGTTTGCGGGGTTCATGGCCGGTTTGCTGGGCATCGGCGGCGGTTTGCTGATGGTGCCCTTCATCTCGTACTACCTGGCCCAGCAGGGTGTCATGCCCCAGTTGGGGGTGAAGATGGCGATTGCCACGGCCATGGCCACCATCTTGATCACCTCCATTTCCAGCGTGCGAGCGCATCATCGCCTGGGCAAAGTGCGCTGGAGTGTGGCGCTCAGTTTGGTGCCGGGTGTTTTCCTGGGTTCGGTCGTGGCCAGCACCTGGATTTTTTCGCGCATACAGGGCACCACTTTGGCGGTGGTCTTTGCCGTCTTCGTGAGTTTTTTGGCGGTGCAGATGTATGTTGATCGCAAACCCCAGCCCAGCCGGCAGTTGCCCGGTCCCTGGGGTCTGGGTCTGGTCGGGTCGCTCATTGGCCTGGTCTCGGGCCTGGTGGGCGCGGGCGGCGCCTTCATCACCGTGCCGTTTCTCACCTGGTGCAACCTGCCCATCCATCAGGCGGTGGCGACCAGCGCTGCCCTGGGGTTCCCGATCGCTTTGTTCAATGCCGTCGGCTACGTTTACAGCGGTTGGGGGGTCCCCGATTTGCCCGACCACGCATGGGGCTATGTGTGGATGCCCGCATGGCTCGCCATGACCAGTTGCAGCATGCTCACTGCCCCATGGGGGGCGCGTGCGGCACAGAAATTGCCGGTGCAAAAGCTCAAGCGCATCTTTGGTTCGATGTTGCTGGTGATCGCCGCCTACATGCTGCACAAGGGCCTGACCCACTGACGCCCCCTGCCCCTGAACGGCAGGGCATCGTTTAAAATCGCCCGATCCCTGAACATTGGAGTTGACGTGGCCCGACACAAGCAACACCCGTCAGACCCCGAAGGCGGTGGGCGACGCGTGATCAAAAAGTACCCCAACCGCCGCTTGTACGACACGGCCACCTCGTCGTACATCACGCTCAGTGACATCAAAACCATGGTCATGAGCCATGTCGATTTGGTGGTGCAAGATGCCAAAACTCAGGAAGATCTGACGCGCAGCATTTTGCTTCAGGTGATTCTTGAAGAGGAAACCGCAGGCGTGCCGTTGTTTTCCGAGGCGGCGTTGGCCAACATCATTCGCTTTTATGGGCATGCCATGCAAAGTCACATGGGCAGCCTGATTGAGAGCAACATGCAGCATTTCATGGACCTGCAGCGCAAGATGGCCGAACAGTCGGTGCCCATGACGCCCGAGGTCTGGCTCAAGATGGCCCAGGAATCCAATCCCTTTTTGCAGGGCTTCAATGCCTATACCGAACACATGCTGGGTGCCATGGGCATGAAGCGCCCCCCCAACTGAGGTCCCGCATGACTGCCACCACCGCCACCCCCAAAGTGGGCTTTGTCAGCCTGGGCTGCCCCAAAGCCCTGACCGACTCGGAGCTGATCCTGACCCAACTCAGCGCCGAGGGCTATCAAACCAGCAAGACCTTTCAGGGCGCTGATTTGGTGATCATCAACACCTGCGGGTTCATTGACGATGCCGTCAAAGAAAGCCTGGACACCATCGGCGAAGCGCTGGCCGAAAACGGCAAGGTCATCGTCACCGGTTGCCTGGGGGCCAAAGCCGATGCTTCTGGCGATAACTTGGTGCGCCAGATTCATCCCAAGGTGCTCGCGGTCACGGGGCCGCACGCCACTCAAGAGGTCATGGATGCCGTTCACCAGCACCTGCCCAAACCTCATGATCCCTTCACCGACCTGGTGCCCCAACCGGTCATTGGCCCGGCTGGCGTCAAGCTCACGCCCAGGCACTATGCTTACCTCAAGATCAGCGAAGGGTGCAACCACCGGTGCACTTTTTGCATCATCCCTTCCATGCGGGGCGACCTGGTCAGCCGGCCAGTCGGTGATGTGCTGCTCGAAGCCCAAGCCCTGTTCGAATCGGGCGTCAAAGAGTTGCTGGTGATCAGCCAGGACACCTCGGCTTACGGGGTCGACACGCAGTACCGCACCGGTTTCTTTGAGGGCCGCCCCCTCAAGACCCGCACGCTCGAACTGGCGCGGGCGTTGGGTGAGTTGGCGACCCGCCATGGAGCCTGGGTGCGACTGCATTATGTCTATCCTTATCCCTCGGTCGATGAACTGATTCCCCTCATGGCCGACGGCCTGATCCTGCCTTACCTCGATGTGCCGTTTCAGCACAGCCACCCGGATGTTTTGAAGCGCATGAAGCGGCCAGCGAGCGGCGAGAAAAATCTCGAGCGCATTCATCGCTGGCGCGAGCTTTGCCCGGAACTGGTGATCCGCAGCACTTTCATTGCCGGTTTTCCCGGCGAGACCGAAGCTGAATTCGGGCATTTGCTCGATTTCATGCGCGAGGCCCGCATCGATCGCGCCGGTTGCTTCGCCTACAGCCCGGTGGATGGGGCTGCCGCCAACCAGTTATCGGGCATGCTGCCGGCAGCCGAGCGTGAGGCTCGCCAAGCCCAATTCATGGCGGTGGCCGAGCAGGTGTCGATGCAAAAGTTACACGACAGGATCGGCCAGACCCTGCAGGTGCTGGTCGATGGCGCCAAAGGGGCTGGTCGCCAGGGCGGGGTGGGGCGCAGCTACGCCGACGCCCCTGAAATCGATGGCGTGGTGCATCTGTTGCCCCCCGAAAAAATCAGCAAGCGCATCGCCGTTGGCGAATTCACACGGGCCCGGGTGGTGGGGACACAGGGCCACGATCTGGTGGCCATCCCCGTTTGAAGAGGGCACCAAGAAAAAACGGGCCGGTCATTAAAAACCGGCCCGTTCTTGTAAGATTGGTGCCCAGGAAGGGACTCGAACCCCCACGATGTTACTCGCTAGTACCTGAAACTAGTGCGTCTACCAATTCCGCCACCTGGGCATTTCAGGAAAGAAAGGC
>JACCDH010861049.1_pt1 | contig 29658 bp, 35 predicted proteins | sample 7442481 | NCBI WGS metagenome assembly JACCDH01 (sample SAMN15323433, study PRJNA562643) | freshwater metagenome | isolation source: river surface water | place: USA:Blue River Watershed | collected 2017-08-15
ACACTTAGGACATATTTTTGAAGGAGAGGGTTTTACTTCAAAAAATATAAGACATTGTGTAAACTCTCTATCTTTGAATTTTAAATCAAAAAAAGAAAATTTGAAAAAAGCATATTTTGCAGCTGGGTGTTTCTGGGGAGTAGAATTTTTATTTCAAAAACAAATAGGGGTTTTAGAAGTAGTTTCAGGATATATGGGTGGAGATATAGAAAATCCAACATATAAGATAGTTTGTGGTGGTTTTAGTGGACATTTAGAAGTTGTAGAAGTTGTTTTTGATGAAAGTATCGTGAGTTACGGAACTTTAGTAAAACTTTTTTTTGAAATTCATTATTTTACTCAAACGAATGGACAAGGTCCAGATATAGGAACTCAATATTTAAGTGCAATTTTTTATTGTGATGAAAATCAAAAAAATATAGCAGAAGAGTTAATTGAACAATTAAAGAAAAAAGCTTACAAAGTTGCTACAACTTTAAGACCAAAAGTTAAATTTTATAAAGCAGAGAGTTATCATCAAAACTATTATAATAAGAGTGGAAAAACTCCATATTGTCATAGTTATAGAAAAGTTTTTTAAAATAGAGTTAAATTTTTAAAAAATTATTATAAATTTCAAACTAGAAAATCTAGTTTGAAACTCCTAAAATATAATAAATTGGTTTTTTATCAAGTCTTTCAAGTTCTACATTATATTTTTCTGCCCATTTCCAAACAGCATCATGAAACTCTTCAATTATCTCTTTTGAATCATTTTCATCACATTTTATTTTAAAAAAATCTGTTTTATTTGATAAACCAACATAGGCATTCATTTTTTTTAGGTGGTCATTTAGAGTAATTATCTGTTTTGCAAATTTTTCATAACCTTTTGTTACATCTATAGCTTTTTGAGCTTGTTTTAAAGAAGCTTCGTTGTTTGAATAACCAAGTTGTGATAGTATAACTTCAGCCGTTACATCTAGTTTCATATTTATCCTTTTAATGAAATTTGTATATACTAGCAAAACAAATTTGAAAATATGATTTAAAAGGTATAAAAAATGTCAGTTTTAATGAGTTTAGCAATGTTTCCAACAGATACAAAAGGAAGTAAAAGCAAAGAAGTAGCACAAGTTTTAGAAGTTATAAAAAGTAGTGGATTAGATTATCAATTAACATCTATGAATACAATTGTTGAAGCAAAAACTCTAAAAGAGCTATTGGATTTATTAAATCTTTGTTATTTAAAACTTGAAGAGTTAGGATGTAATAGAGTATATGCAGTTGCTAATTTTGATATAAGAACAAGTGGTGAAAATAGAATAGAAACAAAAATCAAATCAGTTGAAAAGCATATAGGAAAAGTTTCTAAATAGTTTGTGTATAATATATTGATAAATAAAAAAGGGGCAAAATGAATTTCGAAAAGTTTTATGAAAAAAGTCGTAGAGCAAATGCAAATATGAGTTTAGATGAGTTCATTGAAAAATTAAAAGAGGCAAATGGTAGTTTTGTAAGTGATTTGCACTCAAAATTTATATATAGAACAAAAGATGATATATTAAAACCTTATCAAGTAGAGCTTATAAAGCTTCAATCACATCTTGAAAAGCATAATGAAAAGATGATTATACTTATGGAAGGAAGAGATGCTTCTGGAAAAGGTGGTGCTATACGAAGAATCACAAGATATATGAATGAAAAGCATTATAGAGTAGTAGCTCTTGGAAAGCCTTCAGATGTTCAAAAAACACAATGGTATTTTCAAAGATATGTAGAGCAATTTCCAAAAGGTGGAGAGCTGGTTATATTTGATAGAAGTTGGTATAATAGAGCTATGGTTGAGCCTGTTTTTGGATTTTGTACACAAAAAGAGTATGATGTTTTTATGAGAAGTGTTCAAAGATTTGAAGAGGATTTAATTGATCATGGATTTCATTTTTTAAAAATTTATCTATCTGTATCAAAGGAAGAGCAAGCAAGAAGATTTGAAGAGAGAGAAGAAAATCCTCTAAAACAGTGGAAACTAAGTGAAATTGATATGCAAATGCAAAGTAGGTGGGAAGAGTTTACCCAAAAAAAATATGATATGTTAAAGTACACAAATACTCCAAAATCACCTTGGACAATTATAAGAAGTGATAGTAAATTTTTGGCTAGACTTAACTCTATAAAAGTTATTTTAAACTCAATTCCTTATGAAGGAAGAGACGAAAGGTTAGATTTCTCAGTTGATAGTGATATTGTGATTACTGCTGAAAAAGAGCTTGAAATTATGGATTATAAGAAAAATTCAGGAATCACTCAAGGTTTAATCTAAAAGTAACTCAGGTCTATACTCAAAGTGCATGGTATCATAATGATACCATCGCCCTCCCCAAATAAAACCATGTTTCTCAAATATTTTTACAATTTCAAGAGGAATTTTGTTTTTATACTCAATATTTTTTCCTTTTTTATCCCAAAGCCAATAGTTTGAATACTCTTTATTTAAATCAATAGCTATTGCAAAACTATGGGTGCTAAGCCTATTTGTACCACTAATTTTTCTAAAATTATAAACTCCATCTGGATTTACTATATATTTTTTAAACTCTCTTGGTAGGTTATCTAGCTCTTTACTTATTTCTATTAATTTTTTATCTATACCATTGATTTTTGTGACCCATAAAGTTTTATTTTGACTTTTTTCTAGCCACTTTATTTTTACAAGATTTTTTTCTATTTCTTGTCTATTTTTACCATATATCTTTTTGAAAAACTCTTCATTTCTAAATCTTCCAGCATCCTCATTTTTTGCTGGGATATAGTTTTTATTTTCATCTATTTTTATATATTTCATACTCATTTGATTTTCTAAAGAGCTATTTTGAATTATTTCTTCATAGCTTAAATCTTTATTATTTGTAGAAAATTGTAGTTTTGAACCATCTTTGAAATATATAAAATTATCTTCATATTTTTCTAAAAAAAGAGGATAAGCAAGAATTAACCTTTTTACAAGATTTTCATTTGCAAAAAGGTTTAAAGATAGAAAAAGTAGAAATAAAACTCTATTTCGCATAAACTTTTTTGATATTTTCTACTTTTGATGACATATTTAGTAAAAGCATATCTGCAATTACAAGTGCAATCATAGATTCAGCAACAACGCTTCCTCTTATAGCAACACAAGGGTCATGTCTCCCTTTTAGTTTACACTCTACTTCATTTCCGTAAATATCAACTGTATCTTGCTCTATAAAAATAGATGGAGTTGCTTTGAAATATACTTTTACATTTATATCATCACCATTTGAGATTCCTCCCAAAATTCCACCACTATGGTTTGTTTTAAATCCAGATTTTCTTATTTGATCGTTGTTATCAAATCCCAAAACTCTAGATGCTAAAATACCATCACCAATTTCAACAGCTTTTACAGCATTTATACTCATCATTGCATTTGCTATTTGTGCATCTAATTTATGATAAATTGGTTCACCTAGCCCAACTGGACAATTTTTTACATTAATAAGTGCAACCCCACCAACACTATTATGAGAGTTTTTGGCTTTTAAAATAGCATTTTTTTGAGCATTTTCAACATTTGAATCAAGTGCAAAAATTTCTGAATTTTTAGCATTTTCAAAGTTAAAATTATCTGCTTTTATACCATCTATCTCACAAATTCCACTTTTTATATCAATATTTAATTCATTTAATAGAAGTTTTGCAATAGCTCCAGCTGCAACTCTAGCTGCTGTTTCACGAGCCGAGCTTCTTCCTCCACCTCTATAATCTCTAATCCCATATTTATTAAAATATGTAAAATCAGCATGTCCTGGTCTGAATAGATCTTTTATATTTGAGTAGTCACTTGATTTTTGATTTTCATTAAAAATAATCATAGCAATGCTTGTTCCTGTTGAATAACCTTCAAAAACACCACTTAAAATCTCAACAACATCACCTTCAGATCTTTTTGTTGCAAACTCATTTTGTCCAGGTTTTCTTCTATTCATTTCAGCTTGAATAAACTCTTCGTCAATTTTTATTCCAGCTGGAACACCATCAACTATACAACCAAGGGCTTTTCCATGTGATTCACCAAATGTTGTAAATCTAAATCTATGTCCAAAACTATTCAATTCTCTTCCTCACTTAATTTAGCAATAGCAATTTTTGCAGCTGCTTGTTGAGCTAATTTTTTACTTTTTCCACTAGCTTTTCCAAAATTTTTACCATCAATCCAAATAGATACTTCAAACTCTTTTTTGTGGTCAGGTCCGTATGAACCTTCAACAACATATTCAGGAATTGATGCAAATTTTGCTTGAGTTATCTCTTGCAAAGCTGTTTTGTAGTCGCTAAATAGTACATCTAGATTTATTTTATCATAACAATTTTCAAGTAGATTTAAAATGATAGGTTTTAGTGTTTCTAAACCACTCTCTAGATATATTGCGCCCATTATTGCTTCAAATGCATCTGAAAGTATAGAAGATTTTGTTCGTCCTTTGTTTCTCTCTTCAGCGTTTGAGATAAATATATAATCTCCTAAATTTATCTCATTTGCTAACTTTGTAAATCCAGTTTCATTTACCAAACTAGCTCTTATTTTAGATAGTTCACCCTCATTTGATTTTGGAAATTTTGTATATAAATACTCTCCTACAATTAAGTTTAAAACAGCATCACCTAGAAACTCTAATCTTTCATTGTTGTATGGTTTTTTGAAACTTTTATGTGTAAGTGCTTCGATTATCAGGTTTTTATTTTTAAACTGATAATCCAAACACTTTTCAAGTTTTGAATAATCGCTCAATTTTTATCCTTTTTTTTAAAATTATAAAAGTATAACACAAATATATTTTATTTTATTGCAGTGATTGATTTGAAAGCTCATAAGCTTTTGTTAGGTGATGCTTTACCTCTAAACTTAAAATAGAGTGACAATTTGGACATCTAGCATCATAAAAAGGGCTAGAGTGTTTACAAGATTTACAAATAAATTCAAATGTAAGATTTGTTTTTATATCTTTTTGATGGTTGTTAATTAAAATTAAAATATTCAAATCAAAATCACTACTATTTGAAACACTATTTATATAGTTTTTTGCACTATAAAGTTCATTTAAGAATTTATTATTTTTAATTTTATCAAAATCAATATCTTCTTTTTTTTGATACCATAAAATATCAATTAATTTTTCACAATCAAACATATCTATATTTGAGAAGAAGAATTCTCTATTTGATTGAATTAAGAATGTCGCAAAAATTCTTTGAATAATTTTATTTTCTTTAAAAATTTCAAATAAAAGCTCAGTTCTTTTTTCATAAGATAAAATTGAATCATTTAATATAATCAAAGTGTCAAAATATACTTTTTCTACACTTACATCAACATTTAGCTCTTCTAATGCTTGTGTAATCTCTTTTGCTTTTTTAAAATTTTTTAGTTTTTCATTTACTAGTAAAAGACTTTTAAGAGCATTTTTATTTCTAGGAGAGAATTTAAGAATTCTTAAAAATATATCATTTGATCTTTGTAGAAAACCACCTTTAAAATATGTATTTCCAAGAAGTTCAAGAAGCTCTTCCTTTTTTACTCTATCTTTTACATGCTCTAAAAGTGCTAAATATACACTTATGGCTTTATTATTATCACCTTTATGTAAAAAAGTAGATGCTAAAAGTAAAATAGAGTCAAAAGGTAGATTATAAGTTTTGTAAAGGTTTATATAGTCATTCTCTTTTAGATTTCCTAATTCAAATCTACGAGATAGTTTTCTATAATCTTTTCTTGCAGATTTTTCTTTGTAAATACCATATGAATATGTAAAAAAAGATATTAAAAAAATCATAAAAACTAATAAAAGTATTCCAATAATAGGGTCTCTATACTCTAAAACTAAATTATCCAATTATATAACCTTTTTAAAATAATTAAGCGACACTTTAACATAAAAGTACATATAAAAAAATAAAAGTGTATAATCTCAAAATGATAAGAAAAGAGTCTATAGAGAGTTTAAAAAATTACCTTGATATTGTTGATGTTATTTCACAATTTTTAGAATTAAAAAAATCTGGTGCAAATTTCAAAGCTTGTTGTCCTTTTCATGGAGAAGATACTCCATCTTTTGTTGTTAGTCCTTCAAAACAGATATATCACTGTTTTGGTTGTGGTGTTGGTGGAGATAGTATAAAATTTTTGATGGAGTATGAGAAACTTTCATATCCTGAAACTATCGAAAAATTAGCTTCAATGTATAATTACACTTTGGAGTATGATACAAATAGTGTAAAAAAATCTGATAATAAAGTTCTTGAAGATATAAATGCTTTTTATCAAAAGCAGTTTTTTTTAGATGAAAATATACAAAATTATGTAAAAGATAGAGGAGTTTTTCAACTTTCAATAGAAAAATTTGAGATAGGTTATGCAAGTAGTTCTAATAGCACAATAGATTTTTTAAAGTCAAATCATTATAATCTGAACGATGCAATAGAGCAAGGAGTTATTAGCCAAGGAGAAAATGGATTATATGCAAGATTTATTGATAGATTGATATTTCCAATTTATTCAATAAATGGAAAACTTGTTGGTTTTGGTGGAAGAACTCTTACAAATCATGGAGCAAAATATGTAAACTCACCACAAACTTCAATTTTTAATAAATCTAAGCTTTTGTATGGTTATCACTTAGCAAAAGAGAAGATATATAAAACAAAAGAGATAATAGTTTGTGAAGGTTACTTAGATGTTATAATGCTTCATCAAGCTGGGTTTAATAATGCAGTTGCAACTTTGGGAACAGCACTTACAAAAGATCATTTACCACTTTTAAGAAGAGGAGAGCCTAGAGTTATTTTATCTTATGATGGAGATAAAGCTGGACAAAATGCAGCTTTTAAGGCTTCTGTTATGCTTAGTCAAAATGGTTTTGATGGAGGAGTTGTTATTTTTGAAAATGGAGCGGATCCAGCTGATATGGTAAAGGATAGAAAAATTGAAGAGTTAGAAGAGCTATTTTCAAATCCAACTCCTTTTGCAAATTTTGCAATTAGTTACATTGTTTCAAGTTATAATATAAACAATCCTGTTGAGAAGCAAAAAGCATTAAGTGAAGCAAACGAATATTTAAGTAGTTTAAGCCAACTTTATCAAGAAGAGTATAAAAGATTTTTAGCTCAAAAATTAAATATAAAAGAGAGTTTGATAAAAACGTCAAGTATCAGTAATAGAAAAAATAGTGTAGAACTTTCAAAAGTTGATATTGCAGAGCTTTGTATCATAAAATCAATATTGGATGATCCTAGAAGATTGGATATAGTTTTAGACAAGATAGATAAATCAATGTTTGAACATCATCAAGAAGAGTTTGAAGAGTTACTAAATGATATAAATAGTAGCTCTTTAAATAAAATCATATTAAATGATAAATTGGAAAGCTATGATGAGGCTAGATTAAATAGAGAGTTATTGGTTCTTTTACATAAATTTTATTCAAATAAACTTTTGACACTATCATATGACAATAGCATGAATTTTAAAGAGAAAGTTAATCAAATAAGAAAAGTAAAAGATAATCTATATCAATTAAAACAAGGAAAACTTGTAAGTTATAATTTATGACTTAAAGAAAGTTTAATAAAATCTTAGATATTATTCCCGTTCGAAAAATGCAAATTAGTATAAAAAACAACCCTAGTTATGCTTATAAACAAGAAGAGGATGAAAAGATGTACGCAATTATCAAATGTGGTGGAAAGCAATATAAAGTATCAGAAGGTGATATTATAGATATTGATTACACTGGTAAAGCTGCTAAAGAGACTTTAGAAATTACTGATGTACTTGCAGTTAACAACGGTGAGCTAAAAACAGGTTCAGCTGTAGAAAAAGCTAAAGTTGAAGCAGTTGTTGTTTTAGATGGAACAGGTGTAAATAGAGATAAAAAAGTTGTTATTTACAAAAAAAGAAGAAGAAAAGATTCTAAATTAAAAAGAGGTTTTAGAAAAAGCTTCACAAAAATTAGAATTACAAAAATTGCTGCTTAAGCATTAAAAAAATTTAAGGAGAAATAAAATGGCTCACAAAAAAGGTCAGGGTAGTACTCAGAATAATAGAGATTCAGCTGGTAGAAGACTTGGTGTTAAAAAATATGGTGGTGAAGTAGTAAGTGCTGGAAATATCATTATTAGACAAAGAGGAACTAAAGTTCACTTAGGAAATAATGTAGGTATGGGAAAAGATCATACAATATACTCTTTAATTGACGGTGTTGTTAAATTTGAAATTAAAGATAAAAAAAGAAAAAAAGTTTCTGTTTACGCTTCGTAAGCAAGGGATTTAGTTTTTTTAAAAAAGGGTGTATGTTTTACCATACACCCTTTTTTTATTTATAAAGGAAAACTATGTTTATAGATAGTGCAAGATTTAGTGTAAGTAGTGGAAAAGGTGGGCAAGGTTGTGCATCTTTTAGAAGGGAAAAATTTGTTGTTCAAGGTGGTCCTGATGGTGGAGATGGAGGAAAAGGTGGTGATGTTTACTTTGTGGTAGATAGCAATACTGATACTTTATCTTTTTATAAAGGAAAAAGAGTTTTTAAAGCTGATAAAGGTCAACCAGGAATGGGAAGACAAAAAACAGGTAAGTCTGGAGAACATCTTATTTTAACAGTACCTCCTGGAACACAAATAATAGATGATGATACAAATGAAGTTTTATATGATTTACTTGAAGATGGTGAGAAATTTTTATTTATTGAAGGTGGAAAAGGTGGACTTGGAAATGTTCATTTTAAAAACTCAAGAAATCAAAGACCTACATATTTTCAACCAGGATTGCCAGGAATTACAAAAAATATAAGATTAGAGCTTAAATTAATTGCAGATGTTGGGCTTGTTGGTTATCCAAATGTTGGAAAATCTACTTTAATATCTGTAACATCAAATGCAACTCCAGAAATAGCAAACTATGAGTTTACAACATTAACTCCAAAATTAGGAGTTGTAAACGTTGGAGATTATAGCTCATTTGTAATGGCTGATATTCCTGGAATTATTGATGGTGCAAGTGAAGGAAAAGGGCTTGGATTAGAGTTTTTAAAACATATTGAAAGAACAAAAACTCTTTTATTTACAATAGATGTTGCAAATCATAGAACGATGATTGATCAATATAATGTATTAAAAGAAGAACTTTTTAAGTTTTCACAAGAGCTTTCACAAAGAGATTTTGCAATAGTTTTAAGTAAAATAGATGCTTATTATGGTGAAGATTTACAAAATGATATAGAAGAATTTTTAAAAGCTTTAAATCTTGAAACTTCTAAATCAAATGAGTATAAATTTGATACAAATTTACCATACTATGTTCAAGATTTAATTTTTACAAAAAAAGATAGTAGTAAACCATATTTTGTTTTACCAATATCATCTTTAGACAAAACAAATATTAATCCATTAAAATATGCTTTATATACAATGCTAGGAAAATAGATGAAACGATTAGTTATCAAGGTTGGAACTGCTGTTTTAACTCAAGGTGAAGAGTTAGCTTTGCAAAGAATGAAAAATCTAGTTAATCTAATTTCAACACTAAAAAATGATAAGAATTTAGAGGTAATACTAGTAAGCTCAGGAGCAGTTGGAGCAGGATATACAGAGCTAAAACTTGATAAAACAGTTCTAGCAAATAAACAAACTTTAGCTGCTATTGGTCAACCAAAATTAATGAAAACTTATCAAGAGATGTTTCAAGAATTTGGTATTACTGTTGCTCAAATGCTTTTTATTGCAGATGATTTTGATTCAAGAAAAAGGTCAAAAAATGCAAAAAATGTTATGGAGATATTGCTTCAAAATAAGGTAATTCCTATAATAAATGAAAATGATGTTATTGCAACTGAAGAGCTAATTGGAGATAACGACCAGTTAGCAGCTTATATAACACACTATTTTAAAGCTGATATGTTAGTTATTTTGACAGATATAGATGGATATTATGATAAAAATCCAAGAGAGTTTAGTGATGCAAAAATTCAAAAAATAATAAATGAAATATCACAAGATGAGCTTGATAAAAAACCTAGTGCAAACTCAAAATTTGCAACAGGTGGAATTGTTACCAAACTAAAAGCTGCTGATTTTTTAATGCAAAAAAATATTCCAATGTATTTAACTAGTGGTTTTGATTTGACAAATGCTTATGATTTTTTAGTTGAGAATAATCATAAAAGTGGAACAATTTTTAAAAAATAAGGAGAATGGTTTGAGTAAAAAAGTTTTATTTATGGGAACACCATCTTATGCTACAGAGATTTTAAAAGAGCTTTTAAATAATAAAAATTATGAAGTTATAGGAATTTTTACTCAAGAAGATAAACCTGTTGGAAGAAAACAACTTTTAACTCCACCACATATAAAACAGTATTGTCTTGAAAACAATATTAATATCCCTATTTTACAACCAAAAAAACTAAAAGATAATCTTGTGGCTTATATTTCTATAAAAGAGTTAGAACCAGATTTTATAGTTGTTGCTGCGTATGGACAAATTTTACCAAAAGAGATTTTAAATCTAGCTCCTTGTATCAATCTTCATGCTTCTATCTTACCAAATTATAGAGGAGCTAGTCCTATACAAGAAGGTATTTTAAACGATGATGAATATTTAGGAGTTACTTCTATGCTTATGGAAGAGGGGCTTGATTGTGGTGATATTTTGGGATATTCATATCTTAAAAATGAGAAAAATATGTTAGTAAGTGAGGCTTTTACTAAACTTTCAAACTTAGCAGCTAAGCTTACAATTACAACTTTAGATAATTTTGATAAATTAAAGCCAATAAAACAAAACGATTCAAGTGCTAGTTTTTGTAAGAAAATTAAAAAAGAAGATGGAGAAGTAGATTTTAATAGTGCAAAAAAGCTTTTTTCTAAATATAAAGCTTACTCTTTTTGGCCAGGTATTTTTCTAAAATCCGGGCTAAAATTAAAAGATATTGAGTTTATTGAAAATAGTTCACAAAATATTGCTGGAGAGATTTTAGAAATAGCAAAAGATTATATTGTAGTTGCTTGCAATCAAGGTAGATTAAAAATACGAACTTTGCAAGCTCCATCAAAAAACTCTATAAATAGTGTTGAATATATAAAAGGAAAAAGATTAACTATAGGAGATATTTTAAATTAATTTTATTGTTTATTTCATTTTAAAAGGTTTTGTTATACAATTCTTAAAAATTTTATAAACATATATTCTTAAATTTAGAGTAAATCAATTAAAAAATTAAATTTTATTAAAATAATTAAAGGAAAAATATTATGTCAAAAGAGATAGTTTTGGATGATTATGCTTTTTTAGTAAGTGAAACAGATGAAAAAGGAATAATTATTTTTGCAAATGATGATTTTTGTAAAATCGCAGGATATGGAATTGATGAGTTAATAGGTAAACCTCACAATACTGTAAGACATCCAGATATGCCAAAAGCTGCATTTAAAGATTTGTGGGAAACTGTAAAAAAAGGTAATATCTGGACAGGATACGTTAAAAATGCAACTAAAGATGGAGATTACTATTGGGTATTTGCAACAGTTTATCCAACAATTACAAGTGAAGGAACAAAGGGATATTTATCTTGTAGAAGAAAAGCTAGCATTGAAGAGATAAAAACTCATGAGAATTTATACAAACAATTAAAAATGAACGAAAAAGCAGCTTAAGATTTAAATAATAAATCTTAAGCTAAATATGAAGTAAACAAAGTTATCGTAAATAGACTTACAATAACACCTAAAACTAGAGAATTTATAGCAATTTTTTCATCTAATCCACCTTTTATAGCTAAAACAGCAGCCATAGTCATTGGTGGCATTGCAACTTCTATTAATGTTACTTTTACCCATGTTTCATCTACTCCATAAAAATATTTAAATATAAATAAAATTATAATTGGTACAATGAGCATTTTTAAAACAACAGCAACTGTTACAATATGTAACCTTGAAAATATATGTTTTAATTCAAGTTTCATCCCAATAGCAATCATTGCAATAGGAACTAAAGTTGAGCCAAGATTTTGTGAAGTGTATATTATAAATTTTGGAACTTCAAAGTTTTTTGCAAATATTGTAATAAAAAATATAATCATTGGTGGGAATAAAAATATTGATTTTGAAATATTCAAAATAGAGTTTTTTCTTCCACTTCCCCAAGTTATTATAATCATTCCAACTGATACTAAAAGTAAGAAAGATCCAAAAATATCATAAATAACTCCATAAACAATATAATCTTGACCATAAAAAGCATCTATATAAGAAAAACCTATAAAAGAGGTATTTCCAAAAGTTGCCATAATCATAAAAGTGGCTAGAGTAACTCTGTTTAGTCTCATAATTTTTCCAACACAGTATGATAAAAATAGATTAAAAAATATTATTGCCATAAACATAAAAATAAGCCATAAAATTTTTGTATCTAGCTGTAGTGGATAAATTTTTGAAAAAACTATTGCTGGAAGAGAGAAATATATAATAAAATCTACAAGTTGTTTTGAATTATCTTGAAAAATAATTTTAAATAAATAACCAAAAAGTAGGTATATAGCTATTGGTAAAACTGGGTCTAACATCTTTTGCCTTTATGAAAATAAAGATTTCATTATAATTAATATAATCTTCTACTTTAATTATATATAATCTTCAAATGAAAATTATAAGATTAAATGAAGTTAATTCAACACAAAGCTATTTAAAAGAGTATATACAAAAAAATGGTTATAACAATCCATTATGTGTAACTTCAAAAATACAAACTGCAGGAGTTGGAAGCAGGGGAAACTCTTGGATTGGAAAAGAGGGAAATCTCTTTTTCTCTTTTGTTGTAAGTAAAGATAATTTACCCAAAGATTTACCACTTCAAAGTGCTAGTATATATTTTACATATATTTTAAAGGATATTTTACAAAAGAGTGGTTCAAAACTATTTTTAAAATGGCCAAATGATTTTTATATAAAAAATAGAAAAATTGGTGGAGCAATAACTTCTACAAATAAAGAGTTACTATTTTGTGGTATAGGTTTAAATCTGATTGAAGTAGATGAAAATTTTGGAAAGCTTGATATAAATATAGATATTGATGAAATTTTAAATTTATATTTTATAGAGATAGAAAAAAAAATTCCGTGGAAGCAAATTTTTAGTCTTTTTAAGATAGAATTTATGCATTCTAAAAATTTTCAAGCAACTGTTGATGGTGTTAAAGTTTCACTTGAAAATGCTATTTTAAATAGCGATGGTTCTATACAAATTGAAAACAAAAAGGTATTTAGTTTAAGATGACAGAAATTATTTCAATAGCAAATCAAAAAGGCGGAGTAGGAAAAACTACAACTGCTGTAAATCTTAGTGCAGCCCTTGCTCTAGATGGGAAAAAAGTTCTTTTAATAGATGCTGATCCACAAGCAAATGCTACAACTTCTTTAGGTTTTCATAGAGATACATATGAATATAATATTTATCATGTAATGCTTGGAACAAAAGAGCTTTCAGAGATTATTTTGGACTCTGAAATAGAAAATTTGAAAGTTGCACCTTCAAATATTGGTCTTGTAGGAATAGAAAAAGAGTTTTACAAAAACACTAAAGAGCGTGAACTTGTATTAAAAAGGAAAATCGATACAGTTAAAGCCGATTATGATTACATAATAATTGATTCACCTCCAGCTTTAGGACCAATTACAATAAATACTTTGGGTGCTTCAACTTCTGTTTTAATACCAATTCAGTGTGAATTTTTTGCTTTAGAAGGTTTAGCACAGCTTTTAAATACAATAAAACTTGTAAAGCAAACGATAAATAAAAATCTTCAAATAAAAGGTTTTTTACCAACTATGTATTCTGCTCAAAACAACTTATCAAAACAAGTTTTTGCAGATTTAGCACAACATTTTGAAAACAAGCTATTTAAAGTAGATGATGACTCGTATGTTGTAATTCCAAGAAATATTAAATTAGCGGAGAGTCCTAGTTTTGGTAAACCAATTATGCTTTATGATACTACATCTATTGGTACAAAAGCATATACAAACTTAGCAAAAGCAATTATTGGTTAAATTTTTTTAAGAGGAAAATAAGATGGCATTAGGAAGAGGATTAGGAGAACTTTTAGGTGAAGTTGAGACAGCTTATGGTAAATCTAGTGGAAACTCAAATAGTGGAGTTAATAAAATTGAAGTATCTTTGATTAAACCAAATCCAAATCAGCCAAGAAAAATCTTTGATGAAGAGAAGCTTCAAGAGCTAAGCGCTTCTATAAAAGAGCATGGTCTTTTGCAACCAATTGTTGTTGTTGAAGATGAAGATGGAACTTATACTTTAATTGCTGGAGAGAGAAGATTAAGAGCTCATAAGCTTGCAAATATTGAAGAGATAAAAGCAATTATAGTAGATAAAGATGAGTTTAAGCTAAGAGAGTTGGCTTTAATAGAAAATATTCAAAGAGATGATTTAAATATTATAGAGTTAGCTTTTTGTTATGCACAACTACTAAATGAGCACAATATCACTCATGAAGAGCTATCAAAAAAAGTTTTTAAAAGTCGAACTTCTATTACAAATACTTTAAGATTACTACAATTAAGCTCATATGTTCAACAATTTTTGGCTACAGATAAAATTAGTGCAGGTCATGCAAAAATGATGATAGGATTAACAACTGAAGATCAAAAAAAGATTTGCGATACTATTATTGGGCAAAAACTTTCTGTAAGAGAGACAGAAAAATTAATAAAAGATTTAAAAGAGAAAGATACTCCAAAACCAAAAAAAGAAAAAGTTACGAATAGTTACAATATTAGTAATTTAAAATCATTTGCTGAGTTTTTAAAAAATGATAAAATCAAAGCTAAAATAGATAAAAATTCAATAAAAATTGAATTCAACTCTCAAGAAGATATAGATAAGATAAGTAGTTACTTTAAGATACAATAAAATAAAAAAATCCATATTCTTAACTATTTTAATATAAATTTATAGATAAATTTGATAAAATAAAAACGTTTTAGTTAAACTAAACTGTAAAAATATGGAGGAATGAATGTTAGACATAAGTCCTGTACTATTGCTTAGTTCTGGTATCATCTTTCTTTTAGTGGTTGCTAGGCTAAACAGTTGTCTTTTCAAACCTATACTTCAACATATGGATGAAAGATCTGCTCAAATCAAAAAAGATTTGGAAGATTCAAAATCAAATAGTGCTGATGTAGATGGTTTTTTAGCAGAAGCAAATGATTTGCTTTCAAAAGCTAAAAGAGAAGCAGCTGCAATTAGAGAGCAAGCTTATAAGGAAGCAAAAGATAGTGCTGATGTTAAACTTGCAAGTGCTAAATTAAATTTAGAAGCAAAATCTGCTGAATTTGCTAAAAGTTTACAAGATGAGACGAAAGCATTAAAAGCCTCTTTATTGTCATCAATGCCACAATTTAACGAAAGCTTAAAATCTAAGCTTAGTTCAATATAGGAAGTGATAATGAAAAGAGTACTATTACTATTAGCTATGGCTATGGTTCCAGTTGCATTATTTGCAAGCGAAGGTGCGGAAACGAACTACGATATAGTTCAAAGAACCGTTAATTTTATTATATTTGCTGCGATTTTATGGTATTTACTTGCTGACAAAATTAAAGCATTTTTTGCTAATAGAACTTTGGGAATTCAATCTGAACTAGATAAAGTTCAAGATAGTTTAAAAGCTTCTAAAGATAGAGTTGCTGAAGCTCAAAAAAAATTAGATGATGCAAAAAAGATTTCTGCTGAAATAATCGAAAGTGCAAAGTCTGATATTGAAAATATTAAACAAAAAGTTTCAGCATCTGTAGATGCAGATATCGCAAATTTAAGTAAAAATTTAGATGAGATGATAAAAGTTGAAATTTCTAAAGCTAAGAAACAAGTTGTTGCTGAAATACTTGATGAGCTGTTGAATTCAGAAAATATTAAACTATCTCAAGATGAGTTAGTAAATATTGTTCTTAAAAGGGTAGCATAATGAAAGATTTAGTAGCAAAACGATATGTGAAAGCTTTGGTTGATGGAAGAGATTTAAATAGCGTTGCTTTGATTTCTGAGAAATTAAACGAAGTTTCGAAAGCTTTCAAAAGTGATAAATTTAACTCTATATTGTCATCTTCTGATATAAATGAAGTTGAAAAAACTAAATTTATTTTATCTATGATTGATAAAGCAGATAAAAGTTTGGAAAACTTTATTAAATTACTTGGTGAAAAAAGAAGATTAAATATTATTCCTGAAATAGCTTTTGAGTTAAAAACTCAAATTGCAAAGATGAATAGTAGTTATGTTGGAACTGTTTATACAAATAAAGAGTTATCAAATAGTTATATATCTTCTATAGAAGAACAATTTAGTAAAAAATTTAATGTAAAACTTTCATTATCGCAAAATGTGTGCGATTATGATGGTATTAAAGTTGATATAGATGGGCTAGGTGTTGAAATATCTTTTTCTAAAGATAGATTAAGAACTCAGCTAATTAATCATATTTTAAAAGCAGTTTAGAACTTATAAAGGAGAATTTGAATGGGTGCAAAAATTCAAGCAGATGAAATCAGTTCGATTATTAAAGAGAGAATTGATAACTTTGAATTAAATGTAGATGTAAACGAAACTGGTAAGATTATATCTTATGCAGATGGTATTGCTCAAGTTTACGGTCTTAAGAATGTTATGGCTGGTGAGATGGTTGAGTTTGAGAACGGTGAAAAAGGTATGGCTGCAAACTTAGAAGAGTCTTCAGTTGGTATCGTTGTTCTTGGTAAAGGTACTGGTCTTAGAGAAGGAACTTCTTGTAAAAGATTGGGAGAACTTCTTGAGGTTCCAGTTGGTGAAGCACTAGTTGGTAGAGTTGTTAATGCTCTTGGTGAGCCAATTGATGGTAAAGGTGCAATCAATTCAACTGAAACAAGATATGTTGAAGAAAAAGCTCCTGGAATTATGTCAAGAAAATCTGTTCATGAGCCATTACAAACTGGTATTAAAGCAATTGATGCATTAGTTCCAATTGGAAGAGGGCAAAGAGAGCTTATTATTGGTGATAGACAAACTGGTAAGACAACTGTTGCTATTGATACAATTCTTAACCAAAAAGGTGAAAATGTTATTTGTATTTATGTTGCAATTGGACAAAAATCATCTTCTGTTGCTTCAGTTGTAAGAACACTTGAAGAAGCTGGAGCTATGGATTATACAATTGTTGTTAATGCATCAGCTTCTGATTCATCAACATTACAATTCCTTGCACCATATACAGGTGTTACTATGGGTGAATTTTTCAGAGATAATGGTAAACATGCACTAATTATTTATGATGATTTATCAAAACATGCAGTTGCATATAGAGAGATGTCATTAATTTTAAGAAGACCTCCAGGAAGAGAAGCATACCCAGGAGACGTATTCTACCTACACTCAAGATTACTTGAGAGAGCTGCAAAAATGAGTGATGAAAAAGGTGCTGGTTCTATGACTGCGTTACCAATTATTGAAACTCAAGCTGGAGACGTTGCTGCATATATTCCAACAAACGTAATTTCTATTACTGATGGACAAATATTCTTAGAAACAAACCTATTTAACTCAGGTATTAGACCTGCAATTAACGTTGGTTTATCAGTTTCAAGAGTTGGAGGAGCTGCTCAAATTAAAGCTACAAAACAAGTTGCTGGTACATTAAAACTATCTCTTGCACAATATAGAGAACTTGAAGCGTTTGCACAATTCGCATCAGATCTAGATGAAGCAACAAGAAGAGAGTTAGAACTTGGACAAAGAATGGTTGAAGTTTTAAAACAAGGTGTTAATAAACCACTTGTTATTGAAAAACAAGTTGTAATTATTTATGCAGGTACTAAAGGGTACTTAAATGATGTTGCGGTTAAAGATGTTGTAAGATTTGAAAATGAATTACATGCATTTATTGAGCAAAAATATTCAAATATTTTAGATGCAATTAAGTCAAGTCAAAAAATTGATGATAATACAGAGGCACAATTAAAAGCTGCATTAGAAGAGTTTAAAACTGTATTTAATGCAAACTAAGGACTAGTCTATGGCTAACTTAAAAGAGATAAAAATAAAAATAAATAGTGTTAAAAATACTCAGAAAACTACAAAAGCTATGAAGCTTGTATCTTCTGCAAAACTTACGAGAACTAGACAATTGTCTGAGCAATCAAGAAGTTATGCAAATAAGATAAATGAAGTACTTTCTGATATTGCAACACGAGTTAGCAAAGTTCAAGATGATGGAAATATTGGTAGAGCATTTATTCAAAATGAAAACCCAAAAACAGTTGATATTGTTTTTGTAACTGCCGATAAAGGACTTTGTGGTGGTTTTAATGTGGCAACAATTAAAACTGTTAGTAAGTTAATAAATGAATACGAAGCAAAAGGTGCAAAAGTAAGATTAAGAGCTGCTGGAAAAAAAGGAGTTGAATTCTTCTCATTTCAAGGTGCTACTCTTGAGCAAAAAGCTGTTGAGTTATCATCAGCTCCAACTTATGAAAAAGCATCTAATTACATAAAACTTGCTGTTGAAGATTTTAAAAATGAGCTTACTGATAAAGTAATAATTGTTTATAATGGTTTTTTAAATATGCTAACTCAAGAAATTAGAGTAAAAGAGATATTGCCAGTTAGTTTAGAAAAAGTTGAAATAAGTGAAACTACTTCTATGCTAAATATAGAACCAGATGATGATGATGAAGTTTTAAAAGAGTTAACTGATAAATATATTGATTTCAATATGTATTATGCACTTATAGACTCATTAGCAGCTGAACACAGTGCTAGAATGCAGGCTATGGAAGCTGCAAGTAAAAATGCAAAAGAGAAAGTAAATAGTTTAACAGTTGAATACAATAAAGCTAGACAAGCAGCAATTACAACAGAGCTAATAGAGATTATTAGTGGTGTTGAAGCATTAAAATAATTTAATAAGGAGAAGCCCTATATGAAAGGTAAAATTATTCAGGTAATGGGTCCAGTCGTTGACGTAGAGTTCGATGGATACTTACCAGAAATTAACGAAGCTATTGATGTATCTGGTATTGCATCAGGTAAAGATAGATTAGTATTAGAAGTAGCAGCGCATATTGGTGATGGAAGAGTTAGAGCTATCGCTATGGATATGACAGACGGATTAATAAGAGGTCAGGAGTGTATAGCTACTGGTGGACCTATTAAAGTTCCAGTTGGTGAAGCAGTTTTAGGAAGAATTTTTAACGTTATTGGTGATCCAGTTGACGAAGGTGCTCCTATTCCTGCAGATGTTGAAAGATGGTCTATTCATAGATCTGCTCCTGCTTTTGAAGAGCAATCAACAAAAACAGAGATGTTTGAAACAGGTATCAAAGTTGTTGACCTTTTAGCACCATATTCAAAAGGTGGAAAAGTTGGACTATTTGGTGGTGCTGGAGTTGGAAAAACAGTTATTATTATGGAATTAATCCATAACGTTGCATTTAAACACTCTGGATACTCTGTATTTGCTGGAGTTGGTGAAAGAACAAGAGAAGGAAATGACCTTTATCATGAGATGAAAGATTCAAACGTTCTTGATAAAGTTGCACTGTGCTATGGTCAAATGAGTGAACCACCAGGTGCAAGAAATAGAATTGCACTTACAGGTCTTACAATGGCTGAATATTTTAGAGATGAAAAAGGACTAGATGTTCTTATGTTCGTTGATAATATCTTTAGATTTGCGCAATCAGGTTCTGAAATGTCAGCACTTTTAGGAAGAATTCCTTCAGCTGTTGGATACCAACCAACACTTGCAAGTGAAATGGGTAAATTACAAGAGAGAATTACTTCAACTTCTAAAGGTTCTATTACTTCAGTTCAAGCTGTTTACGTTCCAGCGGATGACTTAACGGATCCAGCACCAGCTTCTGTTTTTGCTCACTTAGATGCAACTACAGTTTTAAATAGAAAAATTGCAGAAAAAGGTATTTATCCAGCAGTTGATCCACTAGATTCTACTTCAAGAATCTTAAGTGCAGATATTATTGGACAAGAACACTATAACACTGCAAGAGGTGTTCAATCGGTTCTTCAAAAATATAAAGATTTACAAGATATTATTGCAATTCTTGGTATGGACGAATTATCAGAAGCTGATAAACTTGTAGTTGCACGTGCAAGAAAAATTGAAAGATTCTTATCACAACCATTCTTCGTTGCTGAAGTATTTACAGGAAGTCCTGGAAAATATGTTGAGTTGAAAGATACAATAGCAGGATTCCAAGGAATTTTAGATGGTAAATATGACCATATCCCTGAAATGGCATTCTATATGGTTGGTGGAATTGATGAGGTTTTAGCAAAAGCTGAGAAAATGAAATAAACCATAAAGGGTTATAGTATGGATACAATTAAATTATCAATAGTTACTCCAACTGGTAGCATATTTAATGGTGATGTTAAAACTGTAACTCTCCCTGGAAAAGAGGGAGAGTTTGGTGTTTTACCTGGACACTCATCATTAGTATCAACTCTTAGTGTTGGTGTAATTGTTATTGAAAAAATAGATTCTACTGAAGCTGTTGCTATTAACTGGGGACATGTTAAGGTAGATGAAAAATCAGTTGATGTATTAGTTGATGGAGCTATTGCATTAACAGGCGGAAAAGATTCAGAAATTTCAAAAAATCTTGAAGCTGCAAAAGAGTTGGTAAACTCAGTTAAAGATTCTAAAGTATCTATGGCTGCAGTTGAAGCAAAAATTAATTCATTTGCATAAAAATATATGATTTCTACATTACTAAATTATTTGGCAAATAGTAGCGCTATAACTTATATAGTTTTAGCGCTATTGTCAGTTTATACGATAGTTGTTTTTTGGATTTTCTTTTATAGAAATAATGCATTAAACCGATTAATAGCAAATGAAAAAAGATCTTTAGAAATTTTAACAACAAGCCAATCAAAATTTTCTCCACTTTCACTTTTAACACAGTGTTCAAATGGAACTGCTTCAAAAGAAATTTTACATGCTTGTGAGATAAATATTATAAAAGATGCAAGTAATGGTGTATCTTGGTTAGCTATTATCTCATCAACTTCTCCATTTATAGGTCTTTTTGGAACAGTTGTTGGAATATTAGAGTCATTTGCAAAATTTGCAAATCAATCAAAAGTTGCGTTTTCGATTATAGCTCCAGCTATTAGTGAAGCATTAGTAGCAACTGCTGCAGGTATTTTTGTTGCAATATTTGCTTATACATTCCACCAAATTATTTCAAGAAAAATATATGAATTAAATATCTATTTAAAAGCTCAATCTGAAATAATAGTAGCTAAAGGGTAAAAATTGTTTGATTTTAATCAAAAACCAGATTTAAATATTACACCGTTGGTTGATATTATGCTTGTACTTCTTGCAATTTTAATGGTTACAGCACCTGTTATTGAGTTTGAAGAACCTATAAATCTTCCAACAGGAAGTAAATCTCAACAATCTCAAGATGTTGCTAAAATTGATATTATTATTACAAAAGATAGAATTGTTACTTTAAATAAAAATAAGGTTGAAATATCAAATTTTGCAGATAACTTTTTGCTCTTTTCAAAAGGTAAAGATCAAAATACTCCAATACATATAAGAGCAGATAAGAGCTTGAAATATGATGATATTGTATATGTTCTAAAATCAGTTAAAGAAGCTGGTTTCTTCAAAGTTGCTTTAGTAACAGATGGATAAAAATGCAAAATAATTCTTCATTTATTATTTCCGGTATTATTGCATTTTTTATATATTTTTCAATATGTTTTTTAGTTATGTATTATATATTTTCTCCAATCAAGGAGAGTATTAACATAACTCCAAGCTCAACAACCATAGAACTTGATATGATAGAAGAGATAGCAGAGAAAAAAATGGTTGAAAGAAAAACAGAAAAGATTGTAAAAGAAGAAGTTGTTGAAAAATCAACTTCAGCTTCAAATGAAAAAAAACCAGACTTAAAATCTTTATTTGCAAATGTTAAAGAGACATCTAATAAAGTTGTAAAAGAAGAGGTTAATAATGTTGAAAAATCTATTGATCCTAAAAGATTTAAGTCTAAATTTGAAAAAGAGAAAAAATCATCAAACATAAAAATTGATAAATTATTAGAAGATGAAAAAACAGCAACTGATTCAAAAGTAAAAAGTTCTGCAAAAGGAGATAAAAGTGATGATTATGGAAGTAAACTTTATGAAATTTTACAAGCTGGTGCTCCAATATCTCAAGATACAAAAATAATAGTAAAAGTAATAGTAATGGTTGATGAAAATGGAAAATTTGATTATAAAATACAAAAAGCATCTAGTGATGAGGGTTATAATGAGGCTCTAAAATCATATTTAGATACGCAAAGAGGAGTTCCATATCCAATTCCACCAAATGGAAAAGGTGTTAGATACTCAGTTGATTTTAAATTTGAAGGATAAAAAATGAAAAAAATATTTTTATTAATAGCTATATTTATTAGCTCTGTTTTTGCAGAAGTTGATGGTCACTTAGATATTGTTAAAAAAGGTATGGTTTTACCAAAAGTTGGTGTTTCAATTGCTAGTGATAGTTTAGAAAAAGAGACTTTAAGTAAGATAAAAAAAGCACTTGTAGATGATTTCAATGTAAGTGGACACTTTGAAGTTGCAAATGTTTCATCTGTATCAACTTATGATAGTTTACCAGATATTTTAGGTTTATCAAATCAAGGTGTAAATTTATTTGTAAATCTTTCAGCAAAAAAAGATGGAAATGGTAACTATACTTTAATGACAAAGTTGTATGATATAAATTCAAGAGCTTTGGTTTTGGAAAAAAATTATACAACTTCACTTGAGGAGAGATTTGTTTTTTTAGCACATAAAGCAGCTATTTCTATAAATGACCATTTTAAAGCTCCTAGTATATCTTGGATGGATAGATTTGTAGTATTTTCAGTTTATGAAGGTCCAGGAAAAGCTGATATTATGATAGGTGATTATACTTTAACTTATAAAAAAAGAGTTGTAAGCGGTGGTCTTAATATATTTCCAAAATGGGCAGATAAAGAGCAAAAAACTATTTACTATACATCTTATAACTATAAAAAACCAACTTTGGTTAAGTTAAATATATATAATAGAAGTAAAGATGTAATTATGGATTCTGATGGAATGTTGGCTTGTTCAGATGTAAATGCTGATGGAACGAAACTTTTAGTAACAGCTTCTCCAACAGGTCAACCAGATGTATTTTTGTATGACACAAGAACAAGAGCAAAAAAACAGATAACAACTTATAGTGGAATTGATGTTGGTGGACAATTTGTTGAAAATGATAGTAAAATAGTTTTTGTATCAGATAGATTAGGAAATCCAAATATTTTTGCTCAAACTATTGGATCAAGTGGTGTTGAAAGATTAGTTTTTCATAGCAACAACAACTCATCAGTTACTTCAAGTGGAAATAATGTAATTTTTAGTAGTAAAGATGCAAGTAATGAGTTAGGTAAAAGTTTTAATCTATATCTTATTTCAACAAAATCAGATAGTTTAAAAAGATTAACTTCAAGTGGTGTAAATCAGTTTCCAAAATTTTCTAGTGATGGACAAAGTGTTTTATTTATAAAAACTGATGGAACTAGTTCTGTTGGTATCATTAGATTAGAGCACAATAAATCGTTTTTATTCCCATTGGCAGGAAAAAGAATTCAGTCAATTGACTGGTAAAATTTCAAAAACATTTTAGGGCTATATGCCCTAAAATATCAAATCTCTTTTAAATTTACTTTTTTTATTAAAAAAAGATTCAAATCATATAAAATATTATAAAAAAGACAAAAAATATAAACAATAATTAAGTTTCACTTTAGTACTATTTCTTGAAAATTTTATTTTAAGGAAAAATAATGAAAAAGTTAGGTCTTTATTCAGTTTTAGTTTCGGCTTTACTATTTACTACAGGTTGTAGCGAAAAAAATGCTGATGTAAATGATGTTGTAGCACCAGATAGCTCATCTGTTGAGGCACCAATCCAAGATGGTACTCTTTTAGAAAGAGCTGGTAATGGAAACTATTATATGATTAATGGTCAAAGAGTTTTAATTGAGCATGTTTATTTTGATTTTGATAAATACAATTTAACACCTGCTAATAAAGACAAGGCTGTAAGCAATGCTTCTAAACTTTCACAAGTTTCTTCTGATACTACAATTAAAGTATTCGGAAACACTGACGAATGGGGAAGTGATGAGTACAATTATGCTTTAGGTTTAAAAAGAGCAAATTCTGTTAAAGATGTTTTAGTAGCAAATGGTGTAAAAACTAATGTTACAATGGTATCTTTAGGTGAGAGCAATCCAGTTTGTACTGAAAAAACTAAAGAGTGTTGGGCAGAAAACAGAAGAGTTGAGCACGAATTAGAAAAATAATTTTTATGAAAAAAATTATACCTTTATTATTCGTAATAACTTCATTAACCGTAGCCGAAGAGGTTTCGGTTTATGGAGCATCTAACCAAGATAGCTCATATGGATTATCTGCAACTGAAAAACATATACTAAAAAATCAATCAAATATAAGTAATTTATCTTCTAAACTTGAAGAAATTAATAGTTTAGTAAAATCTATTAATGGTAGATTAGAGGGCTTAGAGTCTACATATGAAGGTGATTCAAAAAAATTAAATGATTTATCTTTAAAATTAAATCAATCTTCAGATTTAGCTTCTAACGAGCAAGCGTCAAATGTAAATCAATCAGATTTAAATAGTTTAAAAGCAGCTCTTACAAAATTAACAACTATGGTTAATAAAATAAATGCAGAATATGTTTCATCGACAGAATTAGAAAAAAATATGCAACAATTTATTACTAGAGAAGAGTTTGAAGCAGTTAAAAAAGCTATGGGAATTAAAACTCCACAAGGTACTGCTAAAACAACAGTTGAATCAAAAGAAAAATTAGTTGATGCAACTACTTCAAATATTAGTTCTGTTGAGCTTAAGACTGCAGATGATAAAATAAAATTTATGGCAGATGCCAAAAAAGATTATGATGCAAAAATTTACAATAGTGCTATTCCAAAGTTTGAAAAACTAATTGAAATAAACTATAAGCCTGCTGAAAATAACTACTATTTAGGTGATATGTTATTTAAAAGAAAAAAATATGATCAAGCTATCGTTCACTTTAAAAAGTCTGCAATGCTTAATGATAAAGCTTCTTATATGCCAACATTATTGCTAAATAGTGCTATTTCATTTGAAAATACTAAAGATAAAGAAAATGCTAAAAACTTTTATAGTACTTTAATAGAACTTTATCCAAATAGTCAAGAAGCTAAAACCGCTAAAACAAATTTAAATAAATTATAAAAGGAATTAAAATGTCAAATAAAGTAATTGGAATAGAATATACACTAAAAGATGCAAAAACTGGTGAACAACTAGATACAAATGTAGGACAAGCGCCGTTAGAGTTTGTTTCAGGAAAAGGTCAAATAATAAAAGGTTTAGAAGATAAACTTGTAAATATGTCTGCAAATGAAGAGGCTGATGTTTTAGTTGAGCCTAAAGATGGTTATGGTGAGTATAATGATGAAGCAGTTCAAACTTTACCAAAAGAGCAATTTGCTGGAATTGAGTTAAGTGAAGGAATGAGTCTTTATGGTCAAGGTGAGCATGGAGAGACTATTCAAGTAGTTGTAAAATCTTTTGATGATACAAGTGTAACAATTGATTATAATCATCCAATGGCTGGAAGAACTTTAATGTTTTCAGTTGCAATATTAAGCTTAAGAGATGCAACAGAAGAAGAGATTCAATCAGGTGTTGTTGGTGGATTTGCTGCTATGGGTGGTGGATGCTGTGGAGGAGGTGGTTGTGGAACTGGACATGACCATGATGATCACGATCACGGACATAGCCATGGTGGTGGTTGTGGAACTGGTGGTGGACATGGTGGATGTGGTTGCCACTAATTTATTTTTATAAATAAATAAACTATAAAATTGCCCAAGTGTAGTGATACATTTGGGCAATTTAATTTTAAAACAAGAGGTTAAAATGAAAAAAGTTGCTTTTATATTCCCTGGACAAGGAAGTCAAACGATTGGTATGGGAAGAGATTTTTTTGAAAATAGTGATACTGCAAAAGAGATGATAAAAAAAGCAAGTGAAAGATTAAATATAGATTTTGAAAAACTTCTATTTGAAGAGAACGAAAATCTAGGAAAAACTGAGTTTACTCAACCTGCTATTTTACTAGTTAGTTCAATTGCTCTTGCAGTTTTTAAAGAAAAATGTAATATAGAACCAGAGTTTGTTTTAGGCCACTCATTAGGAGAATTTTCAGCTTTAGTTGCTGCTGGTGCAATTGATTATTTAGATGCAATCGAGCTTGTAAATAAAAGAGGTACTTTTATGACGGAAGCTTGTAGTGGTGGTGGTGCTGGAATGATGGCACTATTAGGTTTAGATGACGAAAAAGTTGAAGCTATGTGTAAAGAGCAAAGAGAAGCTGGAAAAAAAGTTTGGCCAGCTAACTACAATATGGATGGGCAACTTGTACTTGCAGGTTTAAAGGCTGATTTAGAGTCTTTAGTTGATACTTTTAAAGCTGCTGGTGCTAAAAGAGCATTAGTTTTAGATATGAGTGTTGCAAGTCATTGTGAACTACTTCAAAGTGCTGTTGAAAATCTAAAACCTTATTTATTTGAGTACTTAAATGATGAGTTTTTAGATGTTATTTCAAATGTAAGTGCTGAAGTTTATAATACTAAAGATGAGGCAATTGAACTATTATCTTCTCAACTAATTAGTCCTGTGAAATATAAACAATCAATCAAAGCGCATGATAGTAAAGTTGATTTATATATTGAGTTTGGAAATGGGGCTGTTTTAAAAGGTTTAAATAAAAAAAGCTCTGAAAAACCAACTTTAAATGTATCTGATATGAAAACTTTAAATGAAACAATAGAGGTTTTAAATGACTAAATTAGCAATTATGGGAGCTATGCAAGAGGAGATAGATCCTCTTTTAGAGTTCTTTAAAGATTATAAAACAATAGAGTATGCAGATAATAAGTATTATGAGGTAAATTATAAAGGTTTTGATATTGTAATTGCACACTCTAAAATTGGAAAAGTTTTTGCAAGTTTAACAGCAAGCACTTTAATTCAAAAATTCTCTTGTGATACTCTACTTTTCTCAGGTGTTGCAGGAGCAATAAATCCAAAACTAAATATTGGTGATATGATAGTTGCTACAAAACTTTGCCAGCATGATTTGGATATAACAGCATTTGGACATCCTAATGGATATGTTCCAGGTGGAAAAGTTTTTGTTGATAGTTCTAAAGAACTTTTGGAAATAGCAAAAAAAGTAGCAGTTACTGAGAACTTAAAAGTTATTGAGGGAGTTATTGCAACTGGTGATCAATTTGTTCATTCAAATGAGAGAAAAGAGTTTATTGAAAAAACTTTTAATGCTGATGCTTTAGAGATGGAAGGTGCTAGTGTTGCTGTTGTTTGTGATGCTTTAAATGTTCCTTTTTTTATTTTAAGAGCAATTAGTGATAGTGCTAATGGTGAAGCAAATTTTGATTTTGATGAGTTTTTAAATAGCAGTGCAAAAATATCAAGTAACTATTTAGTAAAAATTGTTGATGAGTTGATTAAAAAATAGTTTAATACTATTTTGTGTAGGATTATTCTATACTTCTTTTAAAATTTTTAAAGGATTTTATATGGAAAAACTACACAGAATTGAGAAAGATTTTTTAGGTGAAAAAGAGATAGAGTTTGATAAATATTATGGAATCCAAACTCTAAGAGCAAAAGAAAATTTTAATATTACTACAATTGGAATAAACCTTTTTCCAAATTTTATTATCTCTCTTGCGAAAGTTAAAAAAGCTTGTGCTTTAACAAACTTTGAGCTAGGAGATTTAACACAAATCCAAAAAGATGCAATTGTTAAAGCTTGTGATAAAATTATCGCAGGTGAATTTCATGATCAATTTATAGTTGATCCAATTCAAGGAGGAGCTGGTACATCTACAAATATGAATGCAAATGAAGTTATCGCAAATATAGCTTTAGAGATTTTGGGAGAACAAAAAGGTTCATACAATATTATTCATCCAAATAACCATGTAAATATGAGTCAATCTACAAATGATGCATACCCAACTGCAATTAAAATTACACTTTATGAACTAATTTTTAAATTACAAGATAGTCTAAAAATATTACGAGATGCTTTTTATGGAAAAGCTGTTGAATTTAAAGATATTTTAAAAATGGGAAGAACTCAACTTCAAGATGCAGTTCCAATGACTTTAGGGCAAGAGTTTAAAACTTATGCAACAATGATTGATGATGATATAAATAGGCTTTCAAAAGCTCAAGAACTTCTAAAAGAGGTAAATCTTGGGGCAACAGCTATTGGAACTGGAATAAATACAAAACCAGAGTATCAAAAACTTGTAATTAAACATTTACAAGATGTTACAAAAACAGATTATTATATGGCAAGAGATATGATTGAAGCAACTCAAGATACAAGTACTTTTGTACATATCTCTGGAAGATTTAAATCAATTGCTATAAAAGTATCAAAAATTTGTAACGATTTAAGACTTTTAAGTAGTGGTCCTCGTGCTGGATTAAATGAGATAAATCTTCCTCCAATGCAACCTGGAAGTTCAATAATGCCTGGAAAAGTAAATCCAGTTATGCCTGAAGTTGTAAATCAAGTTGCTTTTGACGTAATTGGAGCTGATGTTACAATATCAATGGCAAGTGAACATGGACAACTTCAACTAAATGTGTTTGAGCCAATAATTGCATATAAACTATTTATCTCTATAAATATGATGAGAAGAGCATTTGAAAGTTTAGCTGAAAAATGTATAAAAGGAATTACAGCAAATCCTGAAGTTTGTATGAATAATGTTTTAAACTCTGCAACTTTGGTAACTTCTTTAAATCCGATTTTGGGATATGAAAAAAGTTCAGCTGTTGCAAAAGAGGCTTTAAGAACTGGAAAAAGAGTTTATGATATTTTGTTGGAGCAAAAACTATTTACAAAAGAGGAGTTAGAAGAACTTCTTCAACCAAAAAATATGGTTCATAACTATGATAAAATCTAAAATCACAGTTATAAATACAGGAGGTACCTTTAATAAAAGGTACAATCCTCTATCTGGAGAGCTTGAGGTTCCAAAAGATAGTTTAGCCTTAGATGAGATTATAAGTTACTGCTATAACATAGATTTTGATGTTTTAAATATCATCTCTAAAGATAGTTTAGAGATGAGTGATGTTGATAGAGAACTTATAGTAAGAACTATAAGAAATATTAAAAATGAAAATATTATTATAGTTCATGGAACTGATACTATCGATTTAACGGCAAAATATTTAGATGAAAAGATAAAAGATAAAACTATAATTTTAACAGGAGCTATGCTTCCAATTTCTATAAATAAAGTAGAGGCAACTCTAAATTTTTCACAAGCAATTGGTTTTCTTAACTCAAATTGTGAAAATGGTATTTATATATCAATGCATGGAAGTGTAAAAAACTATAAAAAACTTATAAAAAATAGAGAATTAG